>Ga0209632_10001104_pt1 | contig 27605 bp, 30 predicted proteins | sample COG_10_FD_184754 | JGI IMG/M metagenome (GOLD analysis project Ga0209632, IMG submission 184754) | Pelagic Microbial community sample from North Sea - COGITO 998_met_10 (SPAdes) (version 2) | ecosystem: Environmental > Aquatic > Marine > Neritic zone/Coastal water | place: Helgoland, sampling... | reverse complement strand
CAAAAAATGTACAGCACCAGTGTTAACTTATGTTGCTAAATGGGACAAATTTTATCTATATGCAGGGTTGTTAGATGACATAAGTATTCTTAAAACAGCTAATAATATATGGTATAAAAACTCTCACTTTCCATTCATAGAAATTAACGAAAAAAATATTAAAATATAAAATAATTTTATATTAATGTGTCAACTTGTTACACTTAGTAAAGTTGATTATTGTTTTTTACTAATTATATGATCATCAATAATTCATTAACCCCATATGTGTAGAAAGTAAAATATAAGTATGAAAAATATAACTAAAAGGTTAGCTATCCTAGTCACTACTTTGTTTTCATTAATTTTTTTAAACACATCTTCGTTTGCAGCTGATGCAACTGTAGAAATGTTAAATAAACAAGGTAAAGAAAGCATGGTTTATTCTCAAAAAATTGTAAAAATAAATGTTGGAGAAAAAATTCTTTGGAAAGCTACAAGTAAAGGACACAATGTAGAGTTTATTAAAGGTGGAGTTCCTGATGGTGTTGAAAAATTTAAGTCTAAATATAATAAAGATGTAGAATTTAAATTTGAAGTTCCAGGAATTTATGCCTATTGGTGTACACCCCATAAAAGTATGGGTATGATAGGTTTTGTAGTTGTTGGTGATAATAGGTCTAATCTAGATGCTATCAAAGCAATTAGATACACTGGTAAATCAAAAAAACTTGCACCAGATTTAATTAACTCGTTATAAAAAGATACTCTGTATGGTCACATAGGAAACTTAATCATTTCTTTCTGTGTGACCATCAACAGATATAACTTGCCCAGAGACTTTACTTGAGTCATCAGATACTAAAAAAGAGCACATTTTACCAATATCGTCTTCTAGAATCCATTGCTTCATCGAGCTCATTGAAACGAAATCTTTTTCAATTACTTTTTTAGAAATTTTAGTAAATTTTGCCTTATCCTTTATTACTCTTTTCATTCTATTTCCTTTAATAGTTCCAGGACAGACAGCATTAACTCTAATATTAAATTTACCAAGCTCCATGGCTAATGTTTTAGTGATACCAATTATTGCCCATTTACTTGCAGCATAAGGAGAGCGTAGTGGAAAGCCAAGTATTCCTGCTGTTGATGAAATATTTACTATAGAGCCATTTTTAGATCTTTTAATTAATGGTATAGCTTTTTTAGTAAAATAAAAGTGGCTATTAACATCTACATGTAAAGTATTTTCCCAATCTTTTGATTTTAATTTTTCAAGAGATCCTGTTGGCCCAGCAATTCCGACATTATTGATTAAAGCATCAATTTTTTTAGTTCTTTTTTTAACTTTTTCAAAAAAATCTGAGACCTGATATTCATTTGATGCATCACAATGGTAAGTGAATAAACTTTTATTTTTTAAAGGATGTTTATTTAATCTATTTAAAGATTTGCTATCGATATCACAAAGATAAACGTAAGCTCCTCTCGCAAGAAAAATTTTTGCTGTTGCCCAACCAATTCCTGACCCACCTGCCGATATGATAACCTTTTTATTCTTCAGTGATTGGTAAACCATTTATTATGATTTTGTGAGAGAGTCTTGAAGTTCTTTATTAGTTATATAACCCTTAACATTTCCACTTTTATCAACCACTTCACAATTAGCACTTGTACAAACTATTTGGGGAAGAAATTCTTCAATGAACTGATCTTCATGTACTTTAATTAAATTTGATTTATCAATTCCATTGACTTCATTAACATTTTTCATAATAATTTTTGCTTTTATAACTTTTGCTCTATTTACATCTTTAACAAACGCTTTTACATAGTCATCAGCTGGTTTCATTATAATATCGACTGGAGTTCCTACTTGTACTAATTTTCCAGCATTTAATATCCCAATATGATCACCAAGCCTTAAAGACTCATCTAAATCATGTGTGATAAATATTATTGTTTTTTTTAATTCTGACTGAAGATCAATTAATTGTTTTTGCATATCACTTCTAATTAAAGGATCTAACGCACTAAAAGCTTCATCCATTAACATAATATCTGAGTTTGTGGCTAAAGCTCTTGCTAAACCAACACGTTGTTGCATTCCACCAGATAATTGATTTGGAAACTGATTTTCAAACCCATTCAGACCTACATCATTAATTTTTTCCATTGCGATTTTATCTCTTTCACCTTCAGATTTTCCTTGCATTTCTAAACCATAACCAACATTTTGCATTACAGTTTTGTGTGGAAATAAACCAAATCTTTGAAACACCATGCTAATACGGTTTCTTCTCCAGTCAATTAACTCCTCAGGATTACAATTCATAATATTAGTCCCATCAATCTTAATTTCACCCTCTGTCGGATCAATTAATCTATTTATGTGTCTAATTAGTGTAGACTTTCCAGAACCAGACAAGCCCATGCATACAAAAGTTTCACCTTCTTCAATTTTTAAAGAAACATTATCTAATCCAACTGTATGACCAGTTTGTTCTAAAATATTTTCTTTTGTTCCTCCGTCTTTAACCATTGTCATTACAGATTGAGGTTTATTACCAAAAATTTTATAAATATTATTAATTTCTATTTTTGACATTATTATTTTTCTTTTTTAGTTGGAGAATTTCTTTCTTGAAGTGTTTCTCCATATGATTGGGTAATTCTATCTAGTACAATAGCTAGTAATACAATTGCAATTCCTGCTTCCGCAGCTCTACCTACATTTAATTGTTGAAGACCTAGCAGAACCTCATCTCCTAAACCTCTTGTTCCAATCATTGATGCTATAACCACCATTGATAACGCCATCATGGTACATTGGTTAATCCCCTGCATAATATTAGGTAGTGCTAATGGAATTTGAACTCCCCATAGCTTTTGTTTTTTAGAAGCACCAAAAGCATCTGCGGCTTCAGTTACTTCTGTATCAACCAATCTAATACCTAGATCAGTTAACCTAACTAATGGTGGTACAGCATAAATAAAAGTTGCAATAATTGCAGGCACCGCACCTAATCCAAATAACATTATTCCTGGAATTAAGTAGACAAAAGCTGGTATTGTTTGCATTAAATCCAATATAGGAAGAATCTTTTCTCTTACTTTATTGGCTCTAGACATCCATATTCCTATTGGAACACCAATAATAAGACATAAAAATATACTGATTAGCATGATTGAAGTTGTTTCAATTGCCTTATCCCAAAATCTTGGGTGTAAAAATCCAATAAAGAACGTGCAAAAGCCAACCGCAACAGTAGTTTTAATTTTTTTACCACTAGCAAAATAAGCAAGTATTACAACACCAATAATCACTAAAGGCCAAGGAGCTTGAACTAAAAAGTTTTTTAGTCCCATTAACATTGCAAGTAAAACATTATTTATTGCCTCAAAGATAAAACCATAATTTTCATTAAGGGCTTTAAACATTTTATTAATCCATGGCATTAAGGGTAAATCTAGCCATTTAGGCCAATCACTTAACCATGAAAAATCTTTAAATAGTTCACCTACAGTTTCAGGCTTTCTTTTGGATGAACTGTAACTAGTAATTAACAACCAAATAAAGATTCCTAATAACCCTAAATTGAATAAATTTTTTCTATCTTTGAACATATGAATATATTTTGATTAAAAGAAAGAGCCCCGAAGGGCTCTCTCAAATTATTTTATCTTAAAATTAAAGTGCTGCTTTTACTTTTTTAGCAACATCAGCAGGAACCCATTTAGTCCAAGCTGACTCAGATTTTAAGTATTCTTTAGCAGTTAACTCCATATCGCCATCTGATTCATCTTCGTAGAAGGCTAACATTCTGTTAACAGTAGCAGTAGGAATTGAGTACTGCGATAAGAACTTAGTTTCTGCAGGATGAGCAGCAGCCCATTTAGTCAATACAGATTTAGTTAATGCCATATCTCTGTATTCACTTGCACAAGACTTAGTATATGCTTCTGGTCCTTCTGCTTTGATTTTTTCAACAACAGCTGACATATCATCCCAACATTTTTTAGACCATTTAGGCTCAGTTAATCTAACTAGATCAACTTTACCCATTAAACCAGTAGGTGCCCAATAGTATGTAAAGATAGGTTTCTTTTTAGCAAAAGCACCTGCGATAGCAGCATCTAATGCTCCCCCTGAACCTGGGTCAAAATTTGTATAGAATGCATCTAATCCATACTCTTTTTGTTTAACTAAGTTAACAGTGTAACAAGTCCAACCTGAAATACAGCTAGTCATTCTACCTTTTGAAGGATTTTCAGGATCTTTAAATAGCGCAGCTATTTTAGGATCCTTCATATCTTCAACAGATTTTAAATTGTATTTATCAGCTGTAGTTTTATCCACGTAGAAAGCTTGTTGTGAATCTGGCGTATTAACTCCAATATTTTTGATAGTACCATTTGCTACATATGGTTCATAGTTAGCAACAATATTATCATACCAAACTTCAGTAATTACATCTAATTGGCCATCGTAGTGAGCAGCCATTATAGGTGTTGTGCTTCCTTTAGTTACAGCAACTTCGCAGCCGTATCCTTTTTCAAGAATAAAGGCGCTAATCGCAGTGTGTATATTAGCACTACTCCAGTCGAAATCCCCCAATCGTGCTTTACAGGCTGCATTAGCACTAGTTCCTACTAATGATAATGTAGATATAAAGAAAGCTGACAGAATTAATTTTCTTAAAAACTTCATATGTTCTCTCCCTTAAGTTAAGTTTTAATGTTGATAGTTAATAAGGTATGGGTTTGAAATACAAGTTTCTTTTTTATTAATACAACTATTAAGTGCATTGAAAATAGTAAAAAAACTAAATAATTAGTAGAAATGGTGATTATTAAAAAAATAGTAAAAAATAAATCTGATTTGAATGTTGAATGGAGTGATGGAGAAAAAAGTAATTTTAACTATTTTTGGTTAAGAGATAATTGCCCAACAGCACACGACAAAGATTCAAATCATAGAATGTTTAATATTCTTGAAGTATCAGAAAATTTAACTGCCAAGGAATCCGAAATAAATGAAGAGGGTAAATTAGTAGTCAAATGGAGTGAGGGTAGCCACATAAGTTATTATGATCCAAAATGGCTTAGGGAAAATTGTTATACACTAAAAAATAAACGAAAATTTATTTCGCCATATCAGTTATGGGATAGTTCATTAGAGGAAAATTTAAAATCAATAGCTATAGATCATGATGAAATTTTGAATAGTGAAGAGGGTTTGTTAAAATGGCTTGAGCTATTACACTATAAAGGAATTGTAATTGTTAAAAATGCTCCAATAGAAAAAGAGTCAGCCTTTCCTGTTTTAAATAGAATTAGTCATACAAGGCAAACCTTTTTTGATACTCCTTTTGAAGTTATCAATATTCCAAAACCAAATAATTCTGCTTATACTGCTCATGCCTTAAGAAACCACATGGACCTACCTTGGTTTGAAAATCCTCCAGGTTATCAATTTTTACATTGTTTGATAAATTCTGCAGAGGGGGGAAATTCTTCGGCAGTAGATGGATTCGCAGTGTCCGATTACTTAAGGAAAAATGAGAAAGAAATTTTTAAAACTCTTATCAATACACCTCTAAAATTTAGAGATAAAGATTTTACACAAGAAACAATTAGAGACTTTCATGCACCTGCTATTTCGTTAACTAAAGATGGAGATTATAACGATATAAGATTTAGCGTGGCAACTATGGATACTTTAGATTGTCACCCTGATATAATGAATAAGGTTTATGATGCTCACCGTAAGTTTGGAAATCTATTACATGATGATAAATTTCAAATTAAGTTTAGATTAGAACCGGGTGATATTTTTTCATTTAATAACAGAAGAGTTCTTCATGGGAGAACAGCTTTTAATCCAAACTCTGGTCATCGTCATTTACAAGGATATTATATAGACAGAGATGAAATTTTGGGAAGGCTAAACTTTTTAAAAAAATAAAACTATAAAATCTCAAAAATTAGATTTTTTTCTTTGTATTTTTTTTTGAAGATTTTATTTCTAGCTGTGTAAAAATAGATAGGTTTTTTTATAATATTTAATTTTTTTTTTAGTAAAAATTTTTTTTCCATAACAAGTATTTTTATATAGGGTAACATACTTTTTTGTATGATTTTATTAACATTAGCAGTTGATGCAAAAATTACACCTAAGTTTAATTTCTTTTTCAATGTATATAAACTTTTAATATTTTTTTCATTAAATGAAGTTATACTAAAAAACTTTAATTTTTTTGTTTGATTGATTAATTCAACTAAATTTTTTTTTGAAAAATTAGATTTAATCTCTAACATCAAATAATGCTTATTTTTTGAAATTTGGATTAATTCTTTAAGTTCAGGTACGTAGTAGTTAAATTTTTTTGCTATTTCGTTAATTTCATTAATTGTTAAATCTTTTATATATCTATTTAATTTAAACTTATTTTTCAAATTAAAGTCATGAAAACATATTATTTTTTCGTCTTTAGTTACATGTAGGTCTGTTTCGATACCAAAATTTTTTTTAAAACAATAATCAAAAGCCTGTAGAGTGTTTTCTTTAAAATTTTTTTTTGCTAATCCCCTGTGTATTAAATTATGAGACATTAAATATTATTATTTTCATTTCCATCCAGTTATAGTCTTAACCTCAAGGTATTCTTCCAAACCCCAATTTCCACCCTCACGACCATTTCCTGATTGTCTGTATCCTCCAAAAGGAGTTCCTGGGTCAGCAGTATTACCATTTATGTAAACACAACCTGACCTCAACTTTCTTGCAACTCTTTGTGCTTTTTCTTTATCTTCAGTTTGTAAATAGTTTCCAAGGCCATATTCTGTATTGTTAGTAATTTCTATAGCTTCACCCTCAGTTTCAAATGAAATTATAGATAAAACTGGACCAAAAATTTCTTTTTTTGCTATCTCCATATCATTTGTAACATTTGTAAAAATTGTTGGTTTAATAAAATATCCTTTATCTAGATTCTTTGGTAGATCCGGTCCTCCCGCTGCTAATGTGGCTCCTTCTTTAATACCACCTTTAATTAGGTTAATAATTTTGTCATATTGTGTTTTTGAAACTACAGGGCCTATATGATCACCTTTCTTTGAAGCTAAATCGACATTTATAAGGTTTGCTTCTTCTGCCGCTTCTTTAATAGCTCTTTTATAAATAGATCTTTCAACTAACATTCTTGTTGGTGCATCACAAGATTGGCCAGAGTTACTCATTACATTTCTAATCCCATCTCTAACTGCATTAGGGTAAGAGTCGGCAAACACAATATTTCCTCCTTTACCACCAAGTTCTAAACAAACTCTTTTAATTGTATCTGCTGCATTTTTTGAAATTAATTTACCTGCTCTTGTTGATCCTGTAAAAGAGACTAAATCAATGTCTGGATGACTCGATAACTGCGTTCCAACTCCTGCTCCATCTCCGTTTACTAGATTAAAAACTCCTGGAGGAAAACTTGCCTCATCTATCATTTCAGCAAACAGCATTGCGGAGATAGGGGCAATCTCAGAAGGTTTAAGTATCATTGTACAGCCTGTAGCTAAAGCAGGTATTACTTTTAGCGCTATTTGGTTAATTGGCCAATTCCATGGCGTAATCAATCCACACACTCCTATGGGCTCATAACTTATATAATTATTTGATTTTGAGTCAAAATGTTTTTCAAAATTAAAATCTTTTAATCTTAAGATGAAATCTTCTAGATGGGATTGACCGGAAGCAGTTTGAGCAGAAGATGACCAATCTATAGGAGCTCCCATTTCCATAGAAATAGCTTTACTCATTTCATTAGATCTTTTTTTGTATATTTTAAGTAACTTTTCCAAAAGTATTAATCTTTCTTTTTTTGAAGTTTCTTTCCATTTAGTAAAAGCATCTTTAGCTGCTTTAACGGCGGCATTTGTATCATTTTCATGACCCAACGAGATTGTCGCTACATGCTCTTCATTTGAAGGGTTAATAACTTGAAAGTCATTGATTTTTGATGGCTTGACCCATTTTCCACCTATATAAAAATTTTTTTTGTCTAACATACTAAATAATTACCATATAAATTATATTTCATATCCCTTTTCTTCGGGTTCACTATCTTCTAGTTCAGCAGGAAAGCCTTTGGCTCTAAAATCTATATTATTCAAATCTTCCATTCTTTTTACAATCATTGAAGACCAAGCTCTAGAGCCATATTTTTTTTGTCCATCTTTAAAAATTTTAACAATTAATGGCGATACTTCTAAAGGTGCATTTAATTTATTTGCCAGATTATCAAACAGAGTAGTATCTTTTAAAACTAAATCCATTGTAAAATTTATATTATATGATCCATTTAAGATTACTTGACTTTCTGTTTCATGAACAAATGAATTTCCAGAAGAAACTGCTATACCTTTGTAGGCTTTTGTTAAGTCTAAATTAGATTTTTTAGCAACTGTCCAAGCTTCTCCTAGTGCAACTAAATGAGCAGAAGCTAAATAATTTGTAATTACTTTTAAAATAGTGGCCGAACCTAGTTTGCCTGTATGTAAAATTTTTCTACCCATTACAGTTAAAGCAGGCAATGCTTTTTTAAAAGCATCTCTTTCACCCCCAACAAATATTGCTATATTTCCAGTAGCTGCTCTATGGCAACCACCACTCACAGGACCATCAAGTGGTAGGGCTCCTTTATCTTTAACTATTTTTCCTAATCTTTTTATTTCAGATTCATCTGTTGTACTCATTTCAAGCCAAATTTTATCTTTTGAAAGTCCACTTAAAACTCCATTTTTACCCTCCATTACTTCAGCACAAATTTTTGGAGAAGGTAAACAAGTAATTATCAAGTCAGCATTTTTTGCTAATTCTTTAGGAGTGTTTGCAATACTTGCACCTTTTTTAAGAAATTGGTTAGTTAAATTATTATTTAAATCTCTTACCGTTAAATTAAATTTATTTCGTAAAAGACTTTCTGCAAGTTTACCCCCAACATTACCAAGACCTATAAAACCTATTTTCATTTTTACTTACTTTTTTTTGTATTTTTGAATAATATTAAACTAACACCAAATATTATAATTCCTCCACCAAGAAATACTTGTTGTGAAGGCTCCTCGCCAAGAAAAATTATGGCTGTTACAAGACCAGTGATAGGTAGTAAAAGCATAACTGGCATCACTTTATTAACTGGGTATTTACTTAAAACAAAATACCATGCACCATAAGCTATTGGTTGCATAATAAGTCCAAGAAAAGCTAAAATTAACCAGCTATTAAGATTTGCTGACAATATATAATTCACTGGATTACCATCAAAAAATATTGAAATAATTATTAACATTGGTCCAGAAAATACACAAAGCCAAGTCATAAGTGCAAAAGCACCAATTTTTTTACTAAGAGTTTTTGCCATCACAGCCCCTAGAGACCACATAAATGCACCAGATATTGTTAAAAAAATTCCAACATATTGCCCTTCAAGGTTAGGAGCACCTGTTAAAATTATTACGCCAAAAAAACTAATCGTTAAAGCAATTATGTTTTTTATAGTTGGTATTTCTTTTAATAAAAAAAATGCAATCAATATTCCAAAAGGAGTTTCTAACTGGACCAGAAGAACAGCAGATGAAGCATCAATAAGATTTAAACCAGAGTAAGTTAATGCATATTGCAATGAACTTCCAATAAATGAAACTTTAAACACATCAAATAATAATGCTTTAGGTATAGGAAACCACCAAACAAGAATTAGAGCGGGTATGGTAAAGCGTAAACCCATCAGTAAAAATGGTGGGAAATATTCCATAGCCGGTTTTGCAATAACAAAACCAAATCCTAATAAAATAGGTACTATTAACGCTATGAATATATCTTTTATTTTCATTTTTAAGCTTTCAATTTCAAGTTTATGATATAATTTTTATTTTAAAATATATTTATGAAAAAAATTATCAAATATTCATTATACGGCTTAATCTATTTATCCATTATATTCGTTTTAGCTCTATTTTTTATTGCTACAGCTAAAGCAGATATAATTAAGCCAAATATCACCATAGAACCCTATCAAGTTTTAAAGATTCAACTAAGTAGCCTTCAAAATAATGATGACCCCTATAAAGACAGTGGTATTACTCAGACATGGGAGTTTGCTCATCCTAGCAATAAAAAAAGTACCGGTCCACTAAGTAAATTTATAAAAATGCTTAAAGGAGATTCTTACAAAGTGCTTTTAGACCATAAAGAACACAAAATAATAGAGATTCAACTTACCAATTCTGTCGCCTCTTATGAGGTGACTATTCTAGATAAATATAAGTCTTACCATAGATTTAATTGGCAGGTTGAAAAATACAACAAAGACGGTGTTTTGAAAGACTGTTGGTTGACTACTATGGTCTCCGCTCCTACATCCTTGGGCTCATCTATATAATTTAATAAATAATAGAATTTTGTTTCGTAATTAAATAAAATTTAGTAGTAATCGCACTAATGAAATCAAAAGCTAAAGTTGTAGTTGTTGGTGGTGGAGTAGTTGGGGTTAGTGCTCTTTATCATCTTGCAAAAAAAGGTTGGTCAGATGTTGTTCTTATTGAAAGAAAAGAACTGACCTCAGGTTCTACTTGGCATGCCGCAGGGTTATTACCTTTATTTAATATGAGTTATTCAGTTGGGCAACTTCATAAATATGCGGTAGATCTTTATAAAAAATTAGAAAAAGAAACAGGAAAAAATGTTGGTTTTAGCGTTGTCTCAAATATTCGTTTAGCAAGCACTAAAGATAGAATGGATGAGTACCATCAGTATGCTGGTGTAGCACAAACTATTGGTGTTGATGTAAAATTTTTAACTCCAGATCAAGTAAAAGAAATTTGGCCTTTATGTTACACAGATGATTTAGTTGGAGCAATCCAGCACCCAGAAGATGGTTATATTCAACCTGCAGATTTAACACAATCTATGGCAACAGGCGCAAGAAATATGGGCGCAGAAATTTATAGAAATACAGCTGTAGTTGGAATTAAACAAACTAAAGATGGATGGATTGTTGAAACAGACAAAGGAACAATTGAGTGCGAACATGTAATTTCGTGTTCTGGAAATTTTGCAAGACAGACTGGAAAAATGGTTGGCTTAGATATTCCTGTAATACCAGTTGAACATCAATATATAGTTACTGAACCACACCCAGATATTGTAAAAAGAAAAAAAGAAGGTTTGCCGGAGATGGGAGTTTTAAGAGATAGTGACAGTAGATGGTATATGAGAGAAGAAGCTGGCGGATTAATACTTGGACCCTATGAAGATGGTGCTCCAGCATGCTATGTTAATGGTCCAACTAAAGATTCTGAATATGAATTGTTTCAAGAAGATCTAGATAGACTTGCACCACATATAGAAGGTGCAATTCATCGTGTACCTGCTTTTGGAGAAGTAGGAGTAAAAAAAGTTTATAATGGTGCAATTTGTTATACACCTGATGGAAATCCAATTGTAGGTCCAGCTTGGGGGTTAAAAAACTTTTGGATAAATGAAGGACATAGTTTTGGAATTACAGCAGCAGGCGGTGCAGGTTGGCAACTTGCTGAATGGATAATAGACGGTGAGCCAACTATAGATATGTTGGGTGTTGAACCTAGAAGATTTGGTGATTATGCAACAAAATCATATTTAATAGAAAAAAATGAAGAAGCATATAACCATGTATTTAAAGTACATTATCCAGATGAAGAGAGAGGTGCTGCTAGAAAATTAAGAACATCACCTTGTTATGACAGAATGAAAAATCTTGGTGCAGTTTTTGGTCAAAAATTTGGTTGGGAAAGACCAAACTTTTTTGCAGTAGATGGGATGGAGCAAAAAGATGATTGGTCTTTTAGAAGATCTAAATGGTTTAAAGCAATAGAAAAAGAATGTAAAAATGTTAAGGAAAATGTTGGCCTTTTAGACATGACAGCTTTTGCTAAATGTAGAATTAAAGGTCCAGGAGCAGAAGAATTTTTAGACTATTTAGTAGCAAATAAGCTTCCAAAAAAAATAGGAAGAATTGGTTTATGTCATGCTTTAAATACAAAAGGGGGCGTACATTCTGAATTTACAATAATGAGAGAGACTGATGATAGTTTTTATTTAGTTTCAGCAGGGGCAAATCAAAGATTAGATCATGATTGGATTCATAAATGGATGCCAAAAGATGGAAGTGTTCAATTCGAAAACTTAACTAATAGCATGGGTGTATTGGTGGTTTCAGGACCAAAAGCTCGAGAGCTAATGAAAAAAGTTTCAAAAGAAGACTTTTCTAAAGAAAATTTTAAATGGTTAAGTGCAAAAAATGTAAATATTGGTAACGCTCCTGTAAATGCAATGAGAGTAAACTTTGTTGGTGAGCTAGGTTGGGAGTTACACCATTCAATTGAATACCAAAACCACATATTTGATAAGCTAATGGAGGCAGGTAAAGATTTAGGTCTTAAACCTTATGGAATTAGAGCAATGAACAGTTTAAGGCTTGAAAAATCTTATAAACTTGTTGGTACAGAATTATCAATTGAATATTCACCATACGAGTCAGGTTTAGATAGATTTATTCATCCTAATAAAGGTAATTTTATTGGTTTAGAGGCACTTAATAAATGGAGAGAAAAAGGTTTTGATAACAAATTAGTAACCATGGAAATTCATAATGTTGATGATGCTGATGTTCTTGGAAATAATCCAATTTATGATAATGGAAAAGTTGTAGGAAGAGCCACAGGTGGAGATTTTGGTTTTAGACTGGGTAAATCAATAGCTCTTGGAATGGTAAAACCAAATGTTGCGACAACTGGTCAAAAATTGAAAATTGATATTTTAGGAAAAATGTACGATGCTACTATATTGAATGAGAGTCCTTATGACCCTGAAAACAATTTATTGAGAGCATAATGAAAATATTAGTCGCTGTTAAAAGAGTAATTGATTACAACGTTCAAATAAGAGTTAAAGAAGATGGATCTGGAATTGTTACAGACAATGTTAAAATGTCGACAAACCCACCCGATGATAATGCCATTGAAGAAGCGGTAAAGATTAAAGAATTGGGCAAAGCAACAGAGGTTGTGGCAGTAACAATAGGTGAAGAGAAAGCTCAAGAAACAGTTAGAAAAGCATTAGCAGTTGGAGCTGATAGAGGAATTCATATTAAAGTAGATGGAATAATTGAACCACTAGCTGTAGCAAAAATTTTACAAAAAATTATTGATAAAGAAAAACCAGACTTAGTATTTATGGGCAAACAAGCTATTGACGATGATTGCAATCAAACAGGACAGATGGTAAGTGCATTACTGAATTGGCCACAAGCAACATTTGCCTCAAAAATTGAAATTAAAGAAAAAAAATTAGAGGTCATAAGAGAAATTGATGAAGGCTTGGAAACTATAGAAGTTAATCTTCCTGCAATTGTCACATGTGATTTAAGATTAAATGAACCGAGATATGCATCATTACCAAATATAATGAAAGCAAAAAAAAAACCAATAGAGCAAATGAATGCATCAGACTTAGGCGTTGAAACAACACCAAGAGTTCAGCTAATTAAAGTTGAAGAACCACCAATTAGAAAAGCTGGAATTAAAGTTTCTAGCGTAGCTGAATTAGTTCAAAAACTAAAAAACGAAGCAAAGGTTATATAATGTCAGTATTATTGATAGCAGAACATAATAATAAAGAGGTTAAATCTTTTACACTTAATGCTATTACAGCAGCCTCCCAAATTGATAATGATGTGCATGTTTTATTAATTGGAAAAAACTGTTCAGATGTTGCAAAAGCATTATCAGAAATATCATTAGTTAAAAAAGTATTACAAGTTGAGGCTGATTATTATGCAAATTTTCTTGCAGAGAACTATGCACCATTAATTGTTAAAGTTTCTGAAAATTATTCACATGTAGTTAGTTCTGCGAATACATTTGGAAAAAATTTAATGCCAAGAGTTGCAGCTCTTATGGATACGTCTCAAATAAGTGATATTATTAAAGTAATTTCACCTGACACATTTCTTAGGCCAATTTATGCAGGTAATGCTTTTGCAACAGTTAAAAGTACAGATCAAAAAAAATGCATAACAATTAGGCCAACATCATTTGAACCATGTGATGTTTCGGGTGGTTCAGCACCAATAGATAAAATAGAACCAACAGAAGAATTTACATCTTCTAAATTTATTAAAAGAGAAGAAGTTAAATCAGATAGACCTGAGCTAGGAACTGCAAGAATTGTTATTTCTGGAGGTAGGGGAATGCAAAGTGGAGATAATTTTAAATTAATTACCGATATAGCTGATAAGTTAAATGCAGCAATTGGGGCTTCAAGAGCCGCAGTTGATGCTGGATATATAAGTAACGAACATCAGGTTGGTCAAACTGGAAAAGTAGTAGTTCCAGATTTATATATTGCTGTAGGAATATCAGGGGCTATTCAACATTTAGCTGGGATGAAAGAAAGTAAAATAATTGTTGCAATAAACAAAGATGGAGAAGCGCCAATTTTTAGTGTTGCTGACTATGGTTTAGAAGCAGATTTATTTGAGGCTCTTCCACAATTTTTAGAAGAATTGAACAAATTAAACACTATACAAAAATAATCAATACTGTAAAAATTTAACATATGCCTAGAGAAGCAATGGATTATGATGTGGTAATCGTTGGTGGAGGTCCATCAGGACTATCTACAGCAATTAAACTTAAACAATTAGATCCAAAACTAAATATTTGCTTATTAGAAAAAGCCTCAGAAATTGGTGCACATATTTTAAGTGGCAATGTCTTTGAAACGAGAGCTTTGGATGAGCTGTTTCCCAATTGGAAAGATTTAAATTCACCAGTTAAAACAAAAGTTTCAAAAGAAAAATTTTTATTTTTAAGTAAAACAAAATCATTAAGTTGGCCAACATGGTTATTACCATCAGTCCAACAAAATCATAAAAATTATATCATTAGTCTTGCAAATTTATGTAGATGGTTGGCAGAACAAGCTGAAGCTTTAGGAGTTGAAATATTTCCAGGATTTCCTGCTAGTGAAATTTTATACAATGATGATGGTTCAGTAAAAGGTGTGGCTACTCAAGATATGGGTGTAGACAAAGAGGGAAATAAAAAAGATAGCTTTGAACCAGGGATAGAATTAATAGGAAAAATTACAGTTTTTGCAGAAGGCTGCAGAGGACACTTGGGTAAAGAGCTTATTAAAAAATTTAACTTAGATGATGGTAAAAATCCACAACAATATGGAATTGGCTTTAAAGAAATTTGGGAAATTAATGAAAAAAATCATGAAGAGGGAATGGTTATGCACACAGCTGGTTGGCCTTTAGATAATAATACGTATGGTGGAAGTTTCATATACCATGCTGAAAACAAACAGATTTTTTTAGGATATGTAATTGGTTTGGATTATAAAAACCCACATCTTTCTCCTTTTGATGAATTTCAAAGATTTAAAACTCATCCATCAATTAAAAAAATAATTGAGGGTGGAAAAAGAATATCTTATGGAGCAAGAGCTTTGATTGAAGGTGGCCTGCAAAGTTTACCGAAAATGTTTATGCCTGGTGCTTTGTTGGTTGGTTGTGATGCGGGAACTTTGAATATGCCTAAAATTAAAGGATCACATACTGCAATGAAAAGTGGAATGATTGCAGCTGAAACTATTATTGAAAATTTTAAAGAAAACAAAGATTTATCTGTTTATGAAGATAAATTTAAGAAAAGTTGGGTATATAAAGAATTACATGCTGCAAGAAATGTTAAACCTAGTTTTAGTTGGGGTTTAATTCTTGGAATAATATTTACAGGAATAGACCAAATTATATTTAGAGGAAAATTACCTTTAACACTTAAACATAAACATGCTGACCATGAAACATTAAAACCAGCAAATCAAATGCCAAAAATTGAATATCCAAAACCAGATGGTATTATTACATTTGACAAAACTAGCTCTGTTTACTTAACAGGAACAAATCATGTAGATAATCAACCTGTTCATTTAAAGCTTAAAGATCCTAACTTACCAATTAATTATACTTTAGAGAAATTTGATGAACCTGCACAAAGATACTGTCCGGCTGGTGTTTATGAGGTTCAGGTAGAAGATAATGTAAATAAATTTATAATTAATTCTCAAAACTGTATTCACTGTAAGACTTGTGATATAAAAGAACCATCTCAAAACATAGTTTGGGTAACTCCGGAAGGTGGTGGTGGCCCCAAATATGGAAATATGTAATATTTTCATATCTTAAAAAAACATAGATAGACTACTTGTAGTATTTTTGGGGTATTAATTTACCTCATTTTAGGTAAAGGTTATTTTTTTTAAAGGGATTATTCAATATATGGAAATAGTAACAAGCATCGCACCAATAGGTCTAGCACTAATAATGCTTGGACTTGGAATGAACTTAAAGATTCAGAATTTTTTAAGAGTAGCTAAATTTCCAAAAGATTTTTTAGTTGGTTTTATTTGCCAGATGGTTGTTCTTCCAATCATAGCATTCATTCTTATTAAATTATTAAATACTCCAATAGAACTTGCTTTAGGTGTGATGATTATAGCAGCAGCACCAGGAGGCGTGACATCAAATGTACTTACTAAATTTGCAGATGGGGATGTTGCTCTATCAATATCACTTACAGCTATTATAAGCTTAGTTAGCATTATTTCTGTTCCTGCTATTATTTTTCTTTCAATTGATTTATTAAATATTAGTTATGTTTCAAAAGAAATTTCTATGATAGGTATTTCTTTAAAAATGTTTTTTGTTGTGACTGTCCCAGTTATAGTGGGTATGATTATTAGACACTTTGCTGAAAATTTTGTTCTAAATAATGTTTTGTTAATTCAAAGAATTTCAATAGCTTTATTTGTTTTAGTTTTTATTGCTATATATATCGAGGAATGGGATAAAATTTTAAGCTTTATAATGCGTGCAGGTCTTATTGCATTAACACTTAATATTGTGATGATGATTGTAGGTTTTTATGTTGCAAAATTTTTTTCAACAGGAGTTGCACAGCAAAGATGTATCTCATTAGAGTGTGGGTTACAAAATGGAACTTTAGCAGTATTTGTTTCAACTCAATTATTTGATGAAATGGTTTATATCGTGCCTACAGCAGCTTATGCATTAGTGATGATGGTAACTTCGATATTTTTTGTATTTATCATTAAAAAAAATACTTAAGAATTTATTATTAAATTATAAAATTGCTATATTAAAAATTCTAGTTGAAAAATCAGCCAATTGATTAAGAACATTATTCTGTATTGGTATAAGGTTTTTTACAAAATTACCATTAAGTTTATATTGTTTTTTATTATTAATATTCAAACAATTCATTTTAATTAATTTTTTTAATTTTCTAACAACTGTTGCTCTTGGTATTCCTGTAATATCAGAAATTGACATTGCATTAAGGCCTTGCATTTCTGTATCTCTAAAACTTTCATAAATGAATTCTTTTCTATCTTTATTATCCACATTTAATTTTTTAGAGTATAAATAATGTTGATTAACAACACATGTTCCAAAAATATGAAAAGATTCTATGTCTCCAAAAACTTTCTTATAGTTTACCATCATTGGAATTTGTAATTCATAAAAGAGTTTCCACACATATGAGAAGTTATCTTTAATAATCATTTCAAGATTTTCTGATGTTAATTTTTTTTGTAAATTTTTTTCTTCTACTGCTATTTTTGCAAATAAAGCCAAAAAACGACTCATTCTTTTTATTGATTTGATTGGTTTTATAAATGGAAATGCAGATCTATCAATTATAAATTTTTTTTTAAATCTTCTAATAACACCAGACTCTTCCAACTCTAAAATTTTTCTTCGTGCAGATTCTTTTGGAATATTAATTTTTTTTGCTACTTCACTCACGTTAAATTTTTCTATTTCAATAGTGTCTTTTGAATAGAACTGTTCATAATTTAACTTAGTAAAATTTCTTGAGTAAAAGTCTAATGTTTTCTTAGTTAAATAGATAATAATTAAAAACTTATCATGATCTTTAAAGCTTTCATAAATAGTACTCGTCCATTCCATTTGATGCAATATCCAATGTGGACCAATGTAGGCATATCTATTTATCAAAACACCTAATGCTTGTTCCTTGTAAATCTGTTTGGATATTTTAGGTATTTTCGGTGGCATATTACTGTAAAAGGTTATGTTAACCCAAAATGAACACAATTTTATATAATGTCAACCCAAAATGGTTATTCCATTTATTGTTTATCTTAATAAGTATGATTAATTCACCACATATGAGTTCAGAGCAAGTAAATATTAATCACTTAGAGGCCCCAAAGGTTATTGAAAACAAACTTCAAACAAAAGTTGATATAAATTTACTTTTATCAAGAGTTAGACAAGAACAAAAAAAGGAAAACAAAGGAAATTTAATTTTATTTTCTATAGTTGTTTCTGTTATTTTTAGCGCTGGAATTATCCTTGCATTATAAGATTAAAATAAATTTACAAGACTAGGAAAGATCGATAGCAAATTTTTTTAATGATTCTATAGAAAGATGTTTTAAAGTTTTTTCATGAGTTCTTTTTAAATATATCGGACAACCTTTTCCTGCTTCAACTGCTTTAGCATATGAGCTTGCACAAACACACCAACCATCTCCATCTTTTAATCCAGGGAAACCATTTTCAGGGTGAGGAGTAATTAAATCATTGCCATCTTTTTTACACCACTCTAAAAATTCAGTTGTAACTTTTGCACAAACAGTATGAACTCCATGGTCGTTTTCATCTGTATTACAACACCCATCTCGATACCATCCAGTTAATGGACTATTTGAACATTCTTCTAAATCTTCACCTAACACATTTTTTTGTTTATTATTCATCAAACTTTTGTGGGATTTGGTTGATCTTTATAGATAATTTCAGGATCAAAAATTTTTTCTTTTTCCTCAAATTTCATTTCAATTTGACTGGCATTTTTAATTGGGCCAATAGGTATAGATCTATAAAAACAAGATCTGTAGCCAACATGACAACTAGCTCCATTACCAATATCTACTGTAAGCCATACAGAATCTTGATCGTCATCAATTCTTATTTCTAAAATTTTCTGTGTAAAACCACTTGTTTTACCCTTGTGCCAAATTTGTTTTCTAGATCTACTGAAATAATGAGCTTCTTTTGTTTCTATTGTTTTTTGAAAAGCTTCAACATTCATATAACCATGCATCAGGATATCTTTAGTTTTTGAGCACATGGTGATAACTGGTATTAATCCATCATTATCAAACTTAGGAGAAAGCAAATTTCCTTCTTCTATTTCAGCTATATTTTCTCTCTTTTTAAACATAATATGTAATTATGTAGCACATTAATAAATATAATAAATATTTTAAAATCAAGGATTTACTGTATAAACTCACTTTATGAAACTAGTAAAAGACACAGATAATAAAAACTTAGAAGTTAATAAAGTCTCAGACAAAGAAGCTGAAGAGGCATTTAAAACTATATTAACTTGGTTAGGCGAAGATCCTAGCAGAGAAGGTTTATTGGAAACTCCAAAGAGAGTTGTCAAAGCTTTTAGAGAATATTTTAGTGGCTATAAGCAAGACGCTAATCAAATTTTGGACAAGACATTTGGTGATGTAGAGGGTTACGATGACATGGTTGTTGAAAAAAATATCTCAGTAACAAGTCATTGTGAACACCATATGGCACCAATAGTTGGAACAGCACATGTAGCATATATTCCAAACCAAAGAGTTGTTGGATTAAGTAAGTTAGCAAGAGTAGTTGAAGTTTTCTCAAAAAGATTACAAACACAAGAAAGACTAACTATGCAAGTTGCAAAAGCTTTAATGACTTCATTAGATGCAAAAGGAGTGGCGGTTACAATCGATGCTGCACATCAATGTATGACAATGAGAGGAATTAAAAAAGAAAAAGCAACAACAGTCACTAATTATTTTTTAGGTCAATTTAAAGAAGACTTAAGTATTCAAAATAGATATCTTAGATTTATTAGTAAATAATTATTTCCAAGGAGAAGTCATGTCAGATAATTTTAAAGCATTAGTAGTTAATCAAGAAGGTGAAAATTTTACACGTGAAGTTAAATCAATAGATAAATCTTTTTTAAAACATGGTGATGTTCTTGTAAAAGTAGATTATTCAGATTTAAACTATAAAGATGCATTGATTTTAAATAATGGTGCTAAATTAGTAAAAGAATTTCCTCATATACCTGGCATCGATTTTTCAGGAACAGTTTTAGAGAGTGAAAATTCTAAATTTAAAAAAAGTGATGAAGTAATTCTTACAGGATGGAGAGTAGGAGAAATTTATTTTGGTGGTTATTCTCAGCTGGCAAAAGTAAATGGTGATTATTTGGTAAAAAAACCAAAAGATATTTCTCCAAAACAAGCAATGATTATAGGCACAGCTGGATTGACAGCCTTACTATGTTGTTTTGCAATCAAAGCAAGGGAAGAACTTTTGTTAGGAGAAAAAATTAAAGATGTTTTAGTTACAGGAGCGTCTGGCGGTGTTGGAAGTATTGCTGTAATGATTTTAAACAAGCTTGGATACAATGTAACAGCTGTTACAGGAAAAATTTCAAACGAAAAATATCTAAAATCTTTAGGTGCCAAGAGTATAATAAATAAAACAGACCTAGACAAAGATGCAAGGCCATTAGATAAAGGTTTATGGGATGGTGTAGTTGATACAGTTGGCGGAAAAATCCTTGCGAATGCTCTAGCTCAAACAAGAGATAATGGAATTGTTGCAGCATGCGGGAATGCATCTGATTATAAATTAAATACAACAGTAATGCCTTTTATCATTCGAGGAGTTAAGCTTTGGGGAATTAATTCAGTAACAGCCTCAATAAAAAGAAGAGAGTTTGTTTGGAACGAAGTAAAAAATCTTATTGATTTTAACAAATTAGAAGAATCAATTAAAACAATAAGTCTTGAGGAATTAATAGATATATATCCTAAAATGTTAAAAGGAGAAACTTCAGGTCGATATATTATCGATCTAAACAAATAAATGGATTGGGATAAATTAAAAATTTTTCATGCAGTTGCAGAAGCAGGCAGTTTTACAAATGCAACAATTAATCTTAACTTAAGTCAATCTGCAATAAGTAGACAGATTCAATCATTAGAACAAGATCTTAAAGTGCAACTCTTCGAGCGACATGCAAGAGGATTAACTTTAACTGAAAATGGTGAGTATGTTTTTAAAACAGCACACGATGTTATTAGTAAACTTAAAGAAGTTGAAACTTCATTAGGCGACCAAAAAAATAAACCCTCTGGGAAATTAACAATTACAACAGTAAGAAGTTTTGGCACACACTGGTTAACACCTAGAATTCAAGAATTTATGACTTTAAATCCAGAAATTGAAATAGAATTAGTTTTTGATGATAAGGAGTTAGATCTAAGCACAAGACAAGCGGATATTGGGATTTTTATGAGAAGGCCTAAGCAACTTAATTACATACAAAAAAAATTAATAGACATTAAATATTATATTTATGGTTCAAATAAGTATTTAGAAAAATTTGGAATGCCAAAAACGATTTCAGATCTAAATAAACACCGATTTATTACCTTTGGAAAAGGTGCACCATCACCCGTATATAACCCAGATTGGGCATTAAAGTTAGGAATAAAAGATGGAAAAAAAAGAAAGTCAATTATGAAAGTTAATAGCGTAATGGGTTTGTTGTTAGCAGTTGAAAGTGGAGTCGGTTTAGCAGCGTTACCTGAGTATTTAATCTCAAATTCAAATAATGTAATTAAAGTGCTTCCAAACTCAGAAGGACCAATTACTGAAGCTCATTTTGTTTATCCACAATCATTAAAAAATACTGCTCGTATAACAGCTTTTAGAAACTTTCTTTTTAGTAAAATAGGTGATTGGAAATAATTTTTAATTATTTTTATCATTGACATAAATAGAAACACCTCTTGAATTAATATCTACATCAAATTTTTTGTGAAGTGGTGGAAAAGCTCTCTGCGAACAGTCTAATCTGTCACAAGTTCTACAGGATACACCAATAGGTATTTCTGTTTTTTTATCTGTAATATCTAAATTTTCTGTATAAACAAATTCTTTTGCATATTTAGCTTCACAACCTAATCCGATTGATAAAATACTTTTTGATAGACCATATCTTCCAACACCTTTTTCTACTGTTCTTGCTATACAAACATATTTTTCACCATTAGTCATTTTACTTACAGCTGCCTGAATAACACCAGGTCTGGTAAAAGCTGAATAGACATTCCATCTGGGACAAGCACCACCGTATCTTGGTATTTCTATGCCTGATAAAGAAAATCTTTTTGAAATATTACCTGCTATATCAGTTCTTAACATGTGAAATGGGATGCCAGGTAATTTAGGGTCTTGAAGACAAGTAACTCTGTGAGCTACTTGTTCAAAAGAAGTTGCAAATGTGTTCTGTAATAGTTCTAAATCATATTTTAGTTTTTTACATTCAGAATGAAATAATCTATAAGGCATTAAAATTGCTGCTGCACAATAATTTAATAAAGCAACTTGTGTTAATCTTTTTGACTCATTGGATGGAAAATTAAAATTTGATAAATACTTATTAATTTCTTCTAGAGCACCTTCTTGAGCTATTTGTGACGCTGCATGTAATTTTTTAGTTTCTAAAGTATTATAATCACTCAATAAAAGCTCCTTTTTATTTTTGTTATAAATTTTTGAAAAAGGTTTTTTTTCTTCTGGAATTACATCTTTAACAATTATTGAATATTCTGATTCAAGGTAATCACACAAAGCAATATACCTAGTTCTATTATTTTTTTGTACTTTGTTAAATATCTTATTTGCAAATTCTTCAAGTTTAGGAAAATAATTTTTATTTTCTTGCAGAAAATCAGAAATCACTTCACCTGGAAAAGAAGCTTTTCTTTTATCAATTATTTTCCCTGATAAATTTTCTACCTTATTAATTAGTTCATGATCTTTTTGTTTGTAATTATCTCCAAGTTTAATTAACGCTCGTGCAATTTTTGGATTAGTGTTAACCAAATCTTTAACTTCAGGGCCAAGAATATCTAAATCTTCAAATAATTGATCATCTAAAAGTTCTGAAATGTTATTAGCTAAGTTAATATCTGATTTAGTAGTTAAGTCAGATAGTTGAATCTTTAATTTTTCACAAGCTTTAAGGAGAAGATCTCCATCAATTTTTCTTTTACCACTCTCTATTAAGTTTAGATAACTTGGTGAAATTCCAAGATCTTCAGCTAGTTTGTTTGCTTGCAAACCCAATTGTCTTCTAAAAGCTCTAATTTTTGGACCTATTTTTAAATCTAATTGACTCATATTTTCTATTTGTAAACTTTGTAAATTATTATTTACACAAAATTTCTATATTTTACAAGCTTTTCAGTGAATTTGGTAGATTTTGTAAATTTTGTAAATTATAAAGTTTACATGAACAACAAAAACAATAATAAAAACCAAGAAAATCAGTCTCGAATCACCAAAAAAGAAGACCATAATCAGTATAACCAGTCTGGTATTTACTTGAGAGATGATCATTGTGATTGGGGTTCAAGCGGTATGAATGAATTCACTAATGAATATAGTGAAAACAAATAAGCCTCTTAAAGTCTAATTTTCTTAATTACATAAACCAGAAAGACCTACTCATGAGCTCCGAAGCTAAAGTTTCGTATGATTTAAAAAGATTTGCAGGAATAAAAAAAGATTACACACCAGATGAGGTAGAACGACTTAGAGGTTCAATTAAAATAGAATATTCGATGTGCAAACACCAATCACGAAAATTATGGGAACTATTAAATACTGAACCTTATATTAATACTTTAGGATCATTATCTGGAAATCACGCTGTTCAACACGCTAAAGCAGGATTAAAAGCAATTTATTTGAGTGGCTGGCAAGTAGCAGCTGACGCAAATACTGCAGGAGAGATGTATCCCGATCAATCTTTATATCCTTATGATAGTGCACCAAAATTAGTTGAATCCATGAATAATGCTTTGATTAGAGCAGATCAAATTCAGCATATGGAACTTAACGATGGTGATATGCAATCAAAAGACAGAACAGACTATATGCTTCCAATTATAGCAGATGGAGAAGCTGGTTTTGGTGGACCATTAAATGTTTTTGAGTTAACTAAAAAATTTATTAAGGCTGGAGCTGCAGGCGTTCACTTTGAAGATCAGCTTGCTAGTGAGAAAAAATGTGGGCATATGGGTGGAAAAGTTTTAGTTCCAACTGGAACAATGATTAAAAATTTAAAAGCTGCAAGATTAGCTGCAGATATAGCTGACGTGCCTTTAATAATTTTAGCAAGAACCGATGCTAATGCTGCAAAGCTGATTACTAATGATCATGATGAAAACGACAAACCATTCTTAACAGGAGAAAGATCTCCTGAAGGTTTCTATTATGTTCGACAAGGTATTAATCAGGCTATTTCAAGAGGCTTGGCTTATGCTCCTTATTCAGATTTGATCTGGTGTGAAACTGCAACTCCCAACCTTGAGGAAGCTAAAAAATTTGCAGACGCAATCCATGAAAAATTTCCTGGAAAATTACTTGCTTATAATTGCTCTCCTTCTTTCAATTGGAAAAAACATTTATCTGATGCTGAGATTGCAACTTTCCAACAGAAAATTAGTGAGATGGGTTATAAATTTCAATTCATTACACTTGCAGGCTTCCATACTCAAAATATTGCAATCTTTGAACTTGCAGAAAAATATAAAACTGAAGGAATGACTGCTTACTCTAAAATACAAGAACTTGAATTTGCTAGAGAGAAAGATGGTTATACTAGTGTTAAACACCAAAGAGAAGTTGGAACATCTTACTTTGATGCAGTTTCAAACACCATTAGTTCTGGAAAAAGCTCAACAACAGCAATGGAAGGTTCTACTGAGTCTGAACAATTTTAATTAATTCATAAATGTTTACAGGTGGATTACTTTTAATCATTTGTTATTTATTATTTAAATACACTACAGCTTGGATAGAATATTATAATCAAACTGATAAAAGAATGCCAAAGTCTATTTGGAGGTATACTTGTGATTATCCAGTGATAGGTATTAGAGATATATCTGATTTAGATGACAAACTTTTTGTAAGACAAAGAAGAAAAAGGAATATTATAGTAACAATAATGTACTTTATTGTTATTTTAGCATTCATTTTTCTAAATTATACAGTTGCAAATTTACTTTTGATTATTTACAAATAATTTTATTTTTTATTAATAATTAAGAAGCTATACCGCGCTTATACTGCGACATTATATGCGATTGATAATCATTCGCAATGCTAATAATAAGCATTCTAATTTAATTAAACAAACAGTAACGAAAGAAAATAATGAAAAAACTTACTACCATTGGATTTTTTATGACTTTATTGGTAAACATAACGTTTGCTGCAGAAGTTAATGTATTTAGTGCAAGACATTACGACTCAGATGTTCAGCTTTATGAAAAATTTACAGCCAAAACTGGAATTAAAGTAAATATTATATCTGGAAAAGATAAAGCACTTCAAAAAAGAATAACTGAAGAAGGAACTGAGTCAAAAGCAGACCTTTATATTACTGCGGACGCAGGAAGATTAGGTGCATTCGCTGCGAAAGGAATGTTCCAAAATTCTATGTCTCCAGCAATTAAAGCTGCAGTTCCAGCAAACTTTAGAACTTCTAAGTGGACTGGAATAGCTAAAAGAGCAAGAATAATTTATTATTCTCCTGAACGGGTAAATGCAAATGACCTTAACGGAATGACTTACGAAGGTCTTGCAGATCCAAAATGGAAAGGTAGAATTGTTATTAGGAAATCTAACAATATCTATAACCAATCACTTGTTGCTTCATTAGTTAAAAACAATGGGAAAAAAGCAACAGCAAAATGGGCAAAAGGCGTAGTAGCTAATATGGCTAGAGATTCTAAAGGAAACGATAGAGCACAAATTTTAGCTGTAGCAGCAGGTGAAGCTGATTTAGCTGTAGCTAATACATATTACTTAGCTTTAATGTTATCAGGAAAAAAAGGTCCTGAACAACAAGCTGCTGCAAAAAAAGTTCTACCATTCTTTCCTAATCAAGGAGACAGAGGAACTCACATGAACATTAGTGGAGGAGGTGTACTAAAAAATGCTCCGAATAAAGCTAATGCAATTAAACTACTTGAGTTTTTATTAACTAAAGAAGCACAACAACACATAGTTAATAATACATTTGAATATCCTATGATTGATGGAATAGAGCCTCATGCATTAGTAAAACAAATGGGTCTTGGATTTAAACAAGATTTAAATACTAAAGTTGTAAATTACGGAAAAAACCAAGCAACTGCATTAGAAGTAATGTTAGCTGCTAAATGGAAGTAAGTAATAAGTGAAAAAGAATTTATTTGATATTGATTTAGATAATTCTTCTAATGTGTATGGGTCACAATCTCTGAAAGCTTGTGATCCATGTGCAGCAGAGTGTAAAAAAATCAGTAAAAGAATAAATAACAGAAAATTATCAGATATTAAAAAAGAAGAGGTTGCACATATCCATTCTCCTTTTAATACATAATTTTCTTTTTAATGATTGTGCTCATAATCTTTCTTCTTTAGGTAATTTACCCTATCTAAACCATTATGAGCACTAAAAAAATTTATGAGCGTAATACAATTAAATAAACAATTAAAAAATAACAGGAATAAAATGATTGAAGGAAAAAAATGCTCAAGTGTAATCTTAAAAACTAGAAAAATTGGAAAATGGATTGATGTGAATACTAGTGAAATTTTCAAAAATAAAAAAGTTATATTATTTTCATTACCAGGAGCATTCACACCTGTGTGTTCAGAAAAGCAATTACCTGGATTTGAAAAAAATTATGATAAATTACTATCATTAGGTATTAATGAAATTTACTGTATTAGCGTAAATGATGGCTTTGTAATGAATGCTTGGGCGGAGCAACAAAAACTTGTTAAAGTTAAAGTATTGCCTGATGGAAATGCTGATTTCACTCGTCAAATGGGAATGTTAGTAGAAAAGAAACATGTTGGTTTTGGTCTAAGAAGTTGGAGATATTGTGCAATAATTAATGATGGTGTAGTTGAAAAATGGTGGCAAGAATCTGGCATGAATAATGATGGAAGCGATCCAGATCCTTATGAAGAAACAACGCCAGAAAATTGTATAAAATACCTTTCTGAACTTAAATAATTGTAAAAAATATAATTTATATCAAGGTTTTAAGAATTAACTCTCGTAATCTCTCTCTCAAATTGGTTTCGAGGTTAGTATTACTTCCCTTGGAAACAAGGGAAGTTTCTTAAATTTAATTATTGGAGTATTGTAGATTATGGGAATTAAAAAGATAAATATTTGGTATATCAGCTCTTTTTTAATTTCGTTAATAGTGGCTATTCCAATTTTAACAGTTTTTGCAAGCTTTTTTGACTCCACAGGTAACTATTCATTAATTTTACAAAATACATTTCTTTACGATTATATCTTTAATTCAATATTTTTATTGGTAG
>Ga0209632_10001101_pt1 | contig 27626 bp, 35 predicted proteins | sample COG_10_FD_184754 | JGI IMG/M metagenome (GOLD analysis project Ga0209632, IMG submission 184754) | Pelagic Microbial community sample from North Sea - COGITO 998_met_10 (SPAdes) (version 2) | ecosystem: Environmental > Aquatic > Marine > Neritic zone/Coastal water | place: Helgoland, sampling... | reverse complement strand
GCTACCTGTAGATTTCAGTAAAGCCATAAATACCCCTTAAAGTTTTTTTGAGACTAATAGTCTATTAAATGGTAAAATTCAATTCAAATGAGTATAGAAATTAAGATAAGTAAAAAACTTGTTTCCTACGAAAAGGCAATGTTTTTTCTTAATAAAAGAGTAGAAGAAGTTAAATTTGGTAGAAATAAAGAAATTATATGGATTCTAGAACATCCAACAACATATACAGCTGGTGTAAGCTTTAATAAAAATGAAATTCTAGACAAAAAAATAAAAGTAATAAAAACAAATCGAGGTGGAAAAATTACTTTACATAATCCCAGTCAAAAAATTGTTTATTTTGTTGTTAATTTAAACAAAAGAAAAAAAGATATAAGAAAATTTATAAATTGTATCGAAAGTAGCATTATTGATTTTTTAAAAATTTATAAAATAAAAGCTAAAAAAGATAAAAAAAATATAGGAATTTGGGTGAAAAATAAAAAAATTGCTGCTATTGGTTTGAGAGTTTCTAGATGGATTGCTTATCACGGATGTTCAATAAATATAGCAAATAATTTAAATCAATATTTAAAAATTATTCCATGTGGTTTAAATAACAGAGAAATAACTTCTATTAATAACGAAAAAAAAATTTGTCCAAAAAATTATGAAGAAAAATTAGCAAGTATATTCGTTAAAAATATAAACAACATTTAGAAATTTTTTTTTAAAAAATCCTCGAAATTTTTATTATATTTTGCTTTAAAATTATATTGAATATTATTTATCATAAATTTTATCTTATAAGCATGAAGCATGAGAGCTTTAATTTTAAGCCTTTTTCTATCGTTTAAAAAATATTTATCATCGCCAATAATTGGGTTACCTATATTTAAAAGTTGTTTTCTTAACTGATGTTTTCTACCTGTAATCGGATTTAACTCAATATAAGAATATCCTTCATTTGATTTAATAATCTTAAGATTTGAAATTGCTTTTTGAGAAACTCTTTTATTGTTTTCAAAATAAACTAAATCATCCCTCATCGTTTTTATGGATTTATTTATTTTTCCATAAACTATAGCTAAATAAGTTTTGTGGATTTTTCTTATTCTAAAAAGAGATGTGAATAATTGTGCATATTTTCTATTTTTAGCTATTATTAAAATACCTGATGTATCTTTATCTATTCTGTGAACAATGTAGGGTGTTGAATTCTCAAAATATTTGGTATTTTTTATGATATCTATTAAGTTTTTAAACGATTTAGTGCCAGATTGAACTGGTAAGCCTGTTGGCTTATTTACTATTATAAAATTTTCATTATCTTCAATTACATAGTCATCGTATTTACTGATCTCATCTTTTTTAGGTTTATATTTGACTTTAATTTCTTTATTTAGAGGTTTAAATTTCAAAATATCATAAACCTCTATTAAATCACCATTTTGTATTCTGTATGAAGATTTAGTTTTTTTTTTATTTACTTTAATTTTGTTTTGTCTAATAATTTTTTCTATTAGCGAATGAGGTAAACTAATGACTTTTTGCTTAAACCATTTATCTAGTCTTGTGTCATGATAATTATCATCCACGATAAAAGATTTAGGCATTAAAACTTAAATTATTTACTGACTACCTGTGCTTCGGCTTGAACTTCTTTTGTTTTATCTCTATTTTCAGTTTTTTTTGGCTTATCAACCTTTTTTGCTTCAGGGTTTCGGTCAACTAATTCAATAACTGCCATAGGTGCATCATCTCCAGTTCTAAATCCAGCTTTTAAAACTCTTGAATAACCACCCTTTCTTGAGCTATATCTTTTTGATAATTCATCAAAGACTTTAGTTACAGAAGTCTTATCTTGTAGTTTTGAAAATAATCTTTTTTTATTACTTAAAATGTTTTTTTTACCAATAGTGATAACTTTATCAATTTGTGGTTTAAGCTCCTTAGCTTTAGGTAGAGTAGTTATTATTTGTTCGTATTTAATTAAGGAATTAAGCATATTTTTAAATAAAGCCTTACGATGCTCACTAGTTTTATTTAATTTTCTGTATCCAATACCGTGCCTCATTAGTAGTTATTTTCCTCTAATTTTTTAGAAAGTTCGGCAATGTTGTCTGGGGGCCAATTTGGAATTTCCATACCTAAATATAGTGACATTGTACTTAAAACTTCTTTAATTTCATTAAGCGATTTTCTTCCAAAGTTTGGGGTTCTTAACATTTCTGGTTCAGTTTTTTGAACTAAATCACCTATATAAATTATATTATCATTTTTTAAGCAATTCATAGATCTCACTGACAATTCAAGTTCTTCTACTCTTTTTAGCAAGTTTCTATTGAATTCTGGCTCTGTGGATTGAACTTCTTTAATTACTTCTTGTGGATCTTCAAAATTCACAAACATTGATAGCTGATCTTGAAAAATTCTTGCTGAATAAGCTATTGCATCTTCTGCATCAACTGTTCCATTGGTTTCAATAGTCATGACTAATTTGTCATAATCAAGCGCACTACCCGCCCTAGTGTTTTCAACAGAAAAAGAAACTTTTTTAACAGGACTAAATAGGGAGTCTATCGAAATCAAACCCAGCGGACTATCGTCAGTCTTGTTTTTTGGTGCAGGAACATAGCCTTTACCAGTGCTGACCATCAATTCCATGTGAAAGTGAGTTTTTTCATCTAGATTACAAATTGTTTGATCAGGATTTAGTATTTCAACTTCAGGAACAAGTGTAATGTCTTTAGCTTTTACTTCTTTAGGTCCTTTAATATCTAAAATAATTTTTTTAGGACTTGAAGAAGATGATTTTATAGCTAAATTTTTTACATTTAAAACAATGTCTGTAACATCTTCACTAACACCTTTTATAGATGAGAACTCATGAAGTACTCCATCTATTTGGATAGCAGTAACTGCTGCTCCTTGAATTGAAGATAACAATATTCTTCTCAAAGAATTTCCTATAGTTTGACCAAAACCTTTTTCTAAAGGTTCTGCGATAATTTTTGCTACAGTTTTGTCATCATTACTAGTAATTTCTAATTTGTTTGGCTTAATAAGCCCTTTCCAGTTTTTGTCTATAACGTTAGTGGTAGTTTGCATTATACTCTCCTTCTTTTCGGCGGCCTAGCACCATTATGTGGCATAGGTGTTGTATCTTTAATTGATAAAATTTTAAAACCTCTTGATTGTAACGATCTTAATGCTGTTTCTCTTCCAGACCCTGGTCCTTTAACTTGGACAGTTAAAGTTCTTAAACCTTGTTCAAAAGCTTTTGCCCCAGCATCGTCTGCTGCTACTTGTGCCGCGTATGGTGTTGACTTTCTCGAACCTTTAAAACCTTTTGAGCCAGCAGAAGACCAAGAAACTACATTTCCACTTTCGTCAGCAATGGATATTATTGTATTGTTAAAAGTAGAATACACGTAGGCAATTCCAGAAGATATATTTCTTGCAACTTTTTTTTTCTTTTTAAAAGAACTAATTTTTTTAGATTCAACTTTTTTTACATCTTTGGGTTCTTTTTTATCAATTTTTTTATTCATATAAAATTTATTTTTTTAACGGTGTCAGCTTTTTACCAGCTATCGCGATTGCTTTACCTTTTCTAGTTCTTGCATTGCATTGAGTCCTTTGACCCCTTACAGGTAATTTCTTTTTATGTCGCGATCCTCGATAACATGCTAAATCTACTAATCTTTTAATATTTATTGAAATCTCTCTTCTCAGGTCACCTTCTACTTTATGGTTTGCATCAATATATTCGCGTATTTTCAAAACTTGATCATCTGATAGTTCATTTACTCTTTTTGAGGAAGGTATGCTTAATTTTTCGCATATTTTTTTTGATGAATGTAATCCAATGCCATGTATATAAGTAAGTGCAATACTAACAACTTTATTTTGTGGAATGTTTATTCCTGCAATACGAGCCATAAATTAATGAATTAATGTTTTCCTGCGTATTTATATTGTCTAATTTCTTAAAGTCAACCCTTGATACCATCTAATAAGGCGCTAATTTCATTGTTAATTTCAATTATTGAAGCCTCGCCGTTTATTACTTTTAGCAAATTATGTTTTTTGTAAAAATCAATAACTGGTTCAATTTTTTTTTCATAAGTTTGATATCTATTTACTGCTATTTCTAAGGTATCGTCAGATCTTTTTTGTAAAAATTTTGAAGAACAGCAGTTTGAGTTTATTGGTGCGGGATTAAAAAATTCATTATAGATTTTACCACAAATCGAACATACTGACCTCCCTGAAATTCTTTTCTTTATTACATCTAACGAAACTGATAGTTTCAAAACTATATTAATTATTTGATTATTTTTTTTTAAAAGAATATTTAAATTTTCTGCCTGTAATATATTTCTAGGGTAACCGTCAAAGATAAGTCTATTTTTAAACATATTATTTGATATAAATTTTTCAATTAAATTACTTACAACTTCATCAGAAACAAGTTGTCCAGAATTTATTATACTGGAAATTTTTACACCTAATTCAGTTTTATTTTTAATTTCATTTCTTAAAAGTTCACCTGTTGAAAGTTGATACAATTTATATCTATTTACAATAAAATTTGATTGAGTGCCTTTACCAGCTCCGGGAGGGCCAAAAATAACTATATTCATTAATTTACTAATTATTTTCCAAATTTAGTTTTTTTTATTAGCGACTCATACTGAGAGCTCATTAATCTAGTTTGAACTTGAGTAACTGTATCCATTGCAACAACTACAACAATTAAGATCGACGTTCCCCCTAAATAAAATGGTATTGGGTATTTCGCGATTAAAAATTCAGGCATTAAACAAACAAAAGTTAAATATAATGCACCGACAGTGGTCAACCTAGTTAAAATTGAATCGATATATTCGGCAGTTCTTTCTCCAGGCCTTATACCTGGAATATATCCTCCATATTTTCTCAAATTTTCAGCTGTTTCTTTCGGATTAAAAACAATTGAAGTATAAAAGAAGGAAAAGAAAATTATTCCAGAAGCATATAACAACATATATAATGGTTGTCCCTGAGTAAACATTGAGGATATTTTTAAAAATGTATCAGACTCAGCAAAGCCAAAGTTAGAAATGGTTACCGGTAGAAGCAACAATGCTGAAGCGAAAATAGCTGGTATCACACCTGCAGTATTAATTTTTAAAGGTAAATGAGAGGACTCACCGCCGTACATTTTATTACCAACTTGTCTTTTAGGATAATTAATTAAAATTTTTCGCATTGCTCTTTCAAAAAAAACAATGAAGAGCACAGTTAAAATAACTAAAACAAATATTCCAATTATCATTATTGCAGACAAGGCTCCAGTTCTACCAAGTTCAAAAGTTGATGCTAAGGCTCGAGGTATTTCTGCGACAATTCCTGAAAAAATAATCAATGAAATTCCATTTCCAACACCTCTTAAAGTGATTTGTTCACCCAACCACATTAAAAAAGTTGTTCCGGCAACTAAAGAAATGGTTGTAATAATTCTAAAAGACATACCAGGTTCTATAACTAAGTTACCAGCATTCTCTAATCCTACTGAAACACCGTAACCTTGAAGACAAGCTATTAATACTGTTCCATATCTTGTTAACTGAGTTATTTTTTTTCTTCCATTTTCTCCTTGTTCTTTAAGATTTTTAAAATAATCAGAAACACCAGTAAGTAATTGAACTATTATAGAAGATGAAATGTAAGGCATAATGCCTAATGCAAAAATAGCCATTCTCGTTACTGCTCCACCTGAAAACATATTAAACATGCCTAACAGGCCTTTTTGGCTTGATGCCATAATTTCTTTTAAAGCTAACGGATCAATTCCCGCTAAAGGGACATAGGTTCCTAATCGGTAGACTATTAAAATTAATATTGTAAATAATATTCTATTTTTTAAATCTTTAGCTTGACTAAAAGCACCAGCAGTATTTAGGGTATCACTTGACATTATAAATTATTTCTTAATTATATTAATCTTACCACCAACCTTTTCAATTTTTGATAAGGCTTGCTTAGATGCAAAATGTGCTGAGATTTCTATATTTTTTTTTATTTCACCAGTGCCTAAAATTTTTAGTTTTAAAAATTTTTTATTCACTAATTTTTTTTCTTTTAAAATCTTCAAATCTAAAGTGTTTTTAATATCATTTTGAGTTTTATTTATAATATTTTGAATTTTAGATAGATTTAAAATTGCCGTAGTATTTTGTTTTAATGATTTAAAACCTCTTTTAGGCAATCTTCTGTATAAAGGCATTTGACCACCTTCAAAACTTTTAATAGCTACACCCGATCTAGATTTTTGACCTTTATGGCCTCTAGAGGAAGTTTTACCTCTTCCAGATCCTATGCCTCTACCAACTCTAATTTTTTTTTTATTATTTTTGGTTAAACTATTTAGTTCCATTATTTAGCCTCTCTTTTTAAAATTATATCAGATATTTTTTTTCCTCTGATAGCTGATAAAATTTTTGGGGAAATTTGAGATTTCAAACCATTGATACAAGCTTTTAATACATTGTGTGGGTTTGAAGATCCTAAAGACTTAGCAACAACATCTTGAACTCCCAATACTTCACAAACTGATCTTATAGCTCCACCAGCAATTATTCCTGTTCCGGCAGGAGCAGCTCTTAAAAAAACTTTACCAGAACCATTTTTACCTTTAACATCATGATGAAGTGTTCTTCCTTCTTTAAGTGGTATCTTAATTAGATTTCTTTTAGCAACTTCAGTGGCTTTTTTAATAGCATCGGGCACTTGTTTAGATTTACCTTGGCCTATTCCTACTGACCCCTTTTGATTTCCTACAACAACTAATGCAGCAAAGCCAAATCTTCTTCCGCCTTTAACTACTTTAGTTATTCTATTAATTGCAACTAATTTTTCTTTAATATCTGATTCTACTTTTTTATATTCAGCCATGTTAAAATTTTAATCCATTTTTTCTTAGAGTTTCAGCAAAAACTTTTACTCTACCGTGATACTTGTATGCACCTCTATCAAAATAAACTTCACTAATATTTTTTTCTTTAGCTCTTTTTGCTAAAATTTCACCTATCAAACTTGATTTTTCTATTTTTTTCATTTTTTTTGTTTTTATTTCTTTTTCAATAGATGATGCCGAAACTAAAGTTTTTTTTTCTTTATCATCAATTATTTGAGCCGATAAGTTGTTTAAAGATTTAGACACTGATATACGAAATCTATTTGAGCTTACCTTACTAAGTTTTTTTCTATTTCTCAGTTTTCTTTTTGTTTTATTGTTAATTTTTTTCATTATTTCTTTTTACCTTCTTTTCTTAAAACAAATTGACCTCTTTCTTTTATGCCTTTTGCCTTATAAGGTTCAACAGGTTTTAGATTTTTAATATCTGCAGCAATTTTTGAAACTAACTCTTTATCAACTCCATGAATTTTTATGACTGTTTGTTTTTCAACAGTTATTTTAACATCTTTTGGAATTTTAAAGTTAACGTCATGGCTAAATCCAATCTGTAAATTTAATAATTCTCCTTTTAAATTAGCTCTGAAACCAACTCCACTAAGTTCCAATATTTTTTCATGACCAGTAGACACCCCGGTAACAGCATTATTAATTAAACTACGGTATGTACCCCATAATATTGATATTTTTTTATCAATTTTTTTCTGCAAGGGTAATATTTGAAAGCCATCATCAATTAATTTTGATGAAAAAATTTTATCATTAATTGATAATTTTTTAGTTCCTTTTGGACCTGAAATAGTTAAATCAGAGCCCTCAATTTTTATTGAGGAGTCTTTTGGAATAACAATATTTTTTTTACCAATTTTTGACATTAAAAAACCCTACAAATAATTTCACCGCCAACATTATTCTTTCTTGCTTCGATATCACTCATTACACCTTTTGGAGTGGATAAAATAGCTAAACCTAGACCATTCATAACTTTAGGGATACTCGTTGCTCTAGAATAAACTCTTCTACCAGGTTTAGAAATTCTTTTAATTTCTTTAATAACCGGATTGCCTTCATAATATTTTAATGAAACTTTTAAACTTATTTTATTGTTTTCGGTCTTTTCTATGAAGAAATCATTAATATACCCTTCACTTTTTAAAATTTCTAAAATATTTCTTCTAAAATTAGATGAGGGTATTTCTATAGAATTTAATGATCTCATTTGACCATTTCTTATTCTTGAAAACATATCACCAATTGGATCTGTAAATGTCATTTTCCTCCTACCAGCTTGATTTTGTTATTCCTGGAATTTTACCAGCAGACGCCATGTCTCTGAGTGCAATTCTAGAAATTCTTAATTTTCTATAAACGCCATGTGGCCTTCCAGAAACTTCGCATCTATTTCTTATTCTAATTTTTGCTGAGTTTTTTGGAAGTTTGTTAAGTTTCAATTGTGCTTCAAATCTTTCAGATAATTCTAATTTTCTATTATTAATTATTTTTTTTAACTCCGCTCTCTTTTTGGCGTATTTTTTTACTAGTTTAATCCTTTTTAAATTTTTTTGAACTGCGCTTGTTTTTGCCATATATATCCTTAGTTTTTCTTTTCATTTATAGGAAAATTAAACTCTCTTAAAAGTTCTAACGTCCCTTCTTTATTTTTGCTTGAAGTAACTATAGTTACATCTAAACCTCTGATCTTGTCTACTTTGTCAAAGTTTACTTCAGGAAATACGATATGTTCTTTGATTCCAAAGGAATAATTATTAGAACTATCTATTCCTTTTGAAGATAAACCTCTAAAATCTTTAATCCTTGGCAAAGCTATATTTATTAATCTATCAATAAATTCATACATTTTGTGTGTTCTGAGAGTTACTTTAACGCCAGCATTTGATCCTTTTCTTGTCTTAAAATTTGAGATTGATTTTTTAAACTTCGTTATAACTGGTTTTTGACCTGCTATTAAAGCCATATCGTCTAATGAGGCCTTGAGTTTTTTTCCATCAGAAGCATCTTCTCCTAAACCCATATTTAAAATAACTTTATTAATCTTAGGTACTTCATGTTTGTTGTTTAAAGAAAGTTTACTCATAAGTTTAGAGACTATTTCTTTTTGATATGTAATTTTTAATCTTGACATTATTTTTTAATTATTACTTTCTTATCATTTTTTTTTAAATCAATATTCTTAACATTTGATTGGTGAATGAAACTTTCTTTGGATATTATTCCACCTTTATTTTCTTTTGTTGGCTTAGTATGACGCTTTATCATATTAATTGATTTAACTTTAATTTTACTCAACTTTCGATTAATTTCCAAAATCTCACCTGTTTTTCCTTTATCTTTTCCAGAAATAATTTTTACTTGGGCTCCTTTTTTTAACATCATTTTAAAGTACCTCCGGTGCTAAAGAGATGATTTTAGTATGCCCTTTAGTTCTTAATTCTCTAGTTACTGGTCCAAATATTCTTGTTCCAATTGGTTCACCTTTATCATCGGTGAGAACAACTGCATTTTTATCGAATTGAACTTTAGATCCATCATCCCTGTAAATTTCTTTCCTTGTTCTCACAACTACTGCTTTATGTACGGCACCTTTTTTTACTTTACCTTTAGGTATTGCGTCTTTAACACTTATTACAATGATGTCTCCAACAGAAGCATATCTTCTTTTTGAGCCACCTAAAACTTTTATGCACTCAACTCTTTTAGCTCCGGTGTTATCAGCAACCATAAGTTCAGTTTGGATTTGTATCATTATTCTATTATCTCCCAAGTTTTCTTTTTAGAATAAGGTTTGCTCTCAATTATTGAAACTTTTTCACCTTCTTTAAATTTGTTTTTTTCATCGTGTGCATGATATTTTTTAGATCTCTTAATAACTTTTTCATAAAACGGATGTTTGAATTTTCTTGTAACTACTACAACAACTGTTTTATTGTTTTTTGCACTTGTAACTATTCCTTTTAAAATTTTTTTTGTCATTTTGTATTTTTTATAGTTGTATATAATCTAGCTATACTCTTTTTTATTTCATTGTATTGAGCTGGATTGTTTATTTGATTGTTAACTTTTTTAAATCTAATATTAAATAGATCTTTTTTTAGAGTTAAAATTTTTTTCTCTGCTTGGTCCTTAGTCAATTTTTTATCTTCCTTTTTTTTACTCATTATCTTTTAACAAATTTTGTTTTAATTGGCAGTTTAGCTGAAGCTTTATATAAAGCCTCTCTTGCAATTTCTTCAGTAACACCGTCTATTTCAAAAATAATTCTACCTGGTTTTACTCTACAAGCATAGTACTCAGGTGATCCTTTGCCCTTACCCATTCTTACTTCGGTTGGTTTTTTTGACACTGGTATGTTCGGAAATATTCTAGTCCAAACTTTACCGGTTCTTTTCATGTATCTAGTAAGTGCTACTCTGGCGGCTTCAATCTGTTTACCTATAATTCGTTCAGGTTCAATAGCCTTAAGACCAAACTGCCCATAATTCAATTTTACAGCTCTAGTTGCTTTACCATGTATTCTGCCTTTAAATGCTTTTCTATATTTAGTTCTTACTGGCTGTAGCATTTTTTACCCTTTCTTTTTTTTCCTTTTCAACGTCTTTTGCCATTAATTCACCTTTGTAAATCCAGACTTTAACTCCAATAATTCCATAGGTAGTAAGTGCTTCAGCAACACCGTAATCTATTTCGGCTCTTAAAGTGTGTGAAGGTATACTTCCTTCTCTTAACCACTCAGTTCTAGCAATTTCATTACCTGCAAGTCTTCCGCTTAACATGACTTTAATGCCTTTGGCATTTAGCCTCATAGCAGACTGCATTGCTCTTTTCATAGCTCTTCTATAGGCAATTCTTTTTACAAGTTGTTGAGCTATATTTTCAGCGACTAAATTTGAATTTAATTCTGGTTTTTTAATTTCTTTAATATTTACTGTGACATCGCTGTCTGTAATTTTCATAATATTTTTTTTAATTTTTTCAATATCGGAACCTTTTTTTCCAATAACAAAACCTGGTCGTGAAGTGTGAATTGAAACGGTACATTTTTTTGATGATCTTTCTATAATTATTTCTGAAACACCAGAATTAATGATATTTTTTTTAATATAATCTCGAATTTTAAAATCTTCTATTAAATATTTTCCAAAATCCTTCTTTTTAGCAAACCATGTTGAGTCCCAGCCCCTATTTATTCCGAGTCTAAAACCGATTGGATTAATTTTCTGTCCCATTATTTGCTACCTTTCTTTTCTTTTTTTTCTTCTAAAATAATTGTAATTCTGCTGAAAGGTTTTTTTATTGGACTTGCTCTCCCTTTGGCTCTTGGTCGAAATCTTTTCATAACAATTGATTTGCCAACATATGCTTCTTTAACAAATAGATTGTCAATATCATATTGATGGTTATTTTCAGCATTTGAGATAGCTGATTTTACAGTTTTGCTAACATCTTTTGCAATTCTTTTTCTTGAAAATTCTAAATCTCTAAGAGCGATATCTGCTTTTTTGCCTTTAATAAAATTACAAACAAGAGATAATTTTCTTGGGCTTGTTCTCACATTTTTATTTATAGCTTTTACTAAAGAAGTATTTTTATCCATTATTTTTTGTCTCCATCTGATTTAGCTGCGGGTGCGGCTGCTTTTTTATCAGCAGGTGTGTGTCCTTTAAATGTTCTTGTAGGTGCAAACTCACCCAATTTATGACCAACCATTTCTTCTGAAATTGTAATAGGTATAAAAGATTTTCCATTGTGTATCATAAAACTGTGTCCGACAAAATCAGGAATAATTGTAGAGTGTCTCGACCAAGTTTTTATTGGCTTTTTATTTGGTGAGTCTTTTAATTTATCAATTTTTTTTAATAAACTTGGATGAACAAACGGGCCTTTCCAAACTGATCTTGCCATTATTTTCTCCTTTTTTTCCTTCTAGAGATAATTAATTTATCACTTCTCTTAGGTCTTCTAGTTTTTAATCCTTTAGCTGATTGGCCCCAAGGAGAAACCGGGCTCCTTCCTCCAGACGTTTTACCTTCACCTCCGCCATGTGGGTGGTCGACTGGATTCATCGCGACTCCTCGTGTTTGTGGTCTTTTTCCCCTCCATCTATTTCTACCAGCCTTACCGATTTTAATATTTTTTTGGTCTGGATTTGAAACAATACCGATCGTTCCTACACAAGCATTATTTACTTTTCTTGTTTCACCCGACGAAAGTTTTAATATAGCGTAATCTCCATCATATCCAGATAAAGTAATTGAAGAACCAGCTGATCTTGCAAGTTTTCCTCCGTTACCTGGTATCAACTCAACGTTATGAATTGATGTGCCGGGTGGAATATCTTTTAATTTTAATGAATTACCAATTTTTATTTCTGCATTTTTACCGGCCTGTATAATGTCACCTACTTTTAAACCCTGAGGGGAAATTATATAAGACTTTTCTTTATCTTCGTAAGTTATTAAGGCAATATATGCAGTTCTGTTTGGATCATACTCGATTCTATCTACAGTCGCCTTGATGTCTTTCTTTTTTCTAAAGAAATCTATAATCCTAAATTTATGTTTTGACCCTCCACCCATATGTCTTGAGGTAATACGACCAGCATTATTTCTTCCGCCTGTAATATGTTGACCTTTAGTTAGAGGTTTATACGATGAACCTTTCCATAAATGACCTTTATCTACAACAACTGTACCCCTTGTAGATTTTGTATATGGTTTAAAAGTTTTTAGTCCCATGAATTAAATTCCTGTTGTTAAGTCTATACTTTGACCCTTTTTAAGAGTTATGATTGCTTTCTTATAACCTTTCTTAATAGATTTTTTTCCTTGTTTAAGTTTAAGTTTTGACTTTTGATTTATAATATTTATTTTTATTACATTAACTTTAAATAATTTTTCTATATTCTTTTTAATAGTTTTTTTATTAGCCCCATCATGAACTTTAAAAACGGTTTTGTTCTGTTCTGACAAAATTGTAGCTTTCTCGGTTATTATGGGATTTCGAATTGAGTCTATATAATTAATTTTTTTCATTAAGAACCCTTTCTTGAATTTTTTTTGCAGATGAAGATGTTATTATTATATTTTTATATTTGAATAAATCATAAATATTAGTTCCTTCGTCTTTAATTAATTTTACATTTTTAATATTACGAGCTGATTTATTAATATTTTTCATTGAATCAATATCAGAAATTATTAGAACACTAGCTAACTTATTTTTTTCCAAAAATTTATTAAATTCCTTTGTTTTTTTTACTTCTTTTTTTACATCAGCTAAAATATGAAGGTTTTTATCAAAATTTTTTTTTGAAAGCGTTTGTGCAAGTGCAAGTTTTCTAACTTTCTTATTTATCTTTTTAATTTTATAAACAGCACCTTTTGGCCCGTGAGCTACACCACCGCCTACAAATAGAGGAGCTTTTTTACTTGAATGTCTGGCACCACCTCCACCTTTTTGCGGAACAATTTTTCTAGTTGATCCTTTAATTTCATTTCTTTGTTTTGTTTTTGCCGTTCTTGGTTTTGCATGATTAAATTGCCAGTCAATAACAAATTTAATTAGTTTATAATTAACTTTTAACTTAACTAATTTATCTGAAATTTCAATTGACTCTGATTTTGAGCCATCAATATTTAAAAGCGGAAACTTCATCTATTTTTTCCCTTTCTTGGCTTCAGCAGCTTTAACTTTTGCTTCGTGTTTTTCTTTGATAGTTTTTCTTGTTACATTCTTTACTGATTCTCTAAGTAATACTGTAGAATTTTTTGAACCTGGTATTGAACCTTTTAGATATAATAAATTATTTTCTAAATCTGATTTGACTACTTCTAAATTTAACATCGTTCTTAATTTATCACCCATATGTCCAGCCATTTTTTTACCTTTAAAAACTTTTCCTGGATCTTGTCTTTGTCCTGTTGATCCATGAGACCTATGAGAAACTGAAACACCATGAGAAGCTCTTAAACCGCCAAAATTCCATCTTTTCATAACACCTGCAAAACCCTTACCTATTGTCTTAGACCTTACATCCAAAAATTTTTTATCTTTAAAAATTTCTAAACCTAACTCGTTGCCTTCTTTAAAATTTTCTTCATTCTCAACTCTGAATTCTTTAAGTATTTTTTTAGGTTCAGTATTTTTTTTAGCAAAGTAACCCTTCATTTGTTTACTTAATTTTGAATTTTTAAGCTTAAAAAAACCAAGTTTGACTGCGCTATAACCTCTTTTATCTTTAGATATAACATCTAATACTCTACCTTTTTCTACTTTAATAACTGTCACAGGAACTGATTGACCGCTTTCCATAAATTCTCTAGTCATTCCTATTTTTGTTCCAATTAATCCTATACTCATAACTTTATATCTTTATTTCTATATCTACACCTGATGCCAAATCTAATTTCATTAAGGCCTCTACTGTTTGCGGTGTTGGTTCTATGATGTCTATTAATCTTTTGTGTGTTCTTGACTCAAACTGTTCTCTACTTTTTTTATCAATATGTGGTGACCTTAAAACTGTATATCTCTCTATTCTTGTTGGTAGTGGTATTGGACCCTTAACCTGAGCTCCTGTTCTTTTAGCTGTATTAACAATTTCCTCTGTAGAAAGATCAAGGATCTTATTGTCATAAGCTTTAAGATGTATTCTAATATTTTGGTTTTCCATAAACTAAGCTAATTTCTTTGTTACTTCGTCTTGAACGTTTTGAGGAACTTTGTCGTAATGACTAAATTGCATTGTATACTGCGCCCTACCTTGTGTAGATGATCTTAAATTATTTATATAGCCAAACATGTTTGCCAGAGGTACCGTGGCGTTGATTGCTGTAGCATTTCCTCTTGCTTCTGTAGAAGCTACTTGACCTCGCCTACTATTTAAATCACCAATCACATCTCCCATAAATTCTTCTGGTGTTACAACCTCAACTTTCATCATAGGTTCTAAGAGTTTTAAAGTGGCTTTCGTACAAGCTTCTCTGAAACACATTCTTGATGCAATTTCAAAAGCTAAAACACTTGAGTCGACGTCGTGGTGTAAGCCATCTAAAATTGTAACTTTATAGTCAATCACTGGAAATCCAGCTAATATTCCACTTTCCGCTACACTCATAACCCCTTTTTCTACACCTGGAATAAATTCTTTTGGTATTGCCCCACCTTTAATTTTATTCTCTACTTCTCTACCTTTACCAGGCTCTAATGGTTCTACACTCAATGTAACTTTTGCAAATTGTCCTGAACCACCACTTTGTTTTTTATGTATGTAAGTTACTTCTGTAGAACCCAAAATTGTTTCTCTATAAGCAACTTGTGGTGCCCCTACGTTTGCTTCAACTTTGAACTCTCTTTTCATTCTATCTACTATAATATCTAGGTGTAATTCACCCATACCTTTAATGATAGTTTGGCCGGATTCCTCGTCTGAAGTAACTCTAAATGATGGGTCTTCCTTAGCTAATCTGCTTAAAGCTTCACCCATTTTTTCTTGGTCAGCTTTTGTTTTAGGTTCAACTGCAATTTCTATTACTGGGTCTGGAAATTCCATTGGTTCTAGTAAAATTGGATTGCTCTCACTACATAAAGTGTGACCTGTAATTGTATGTTTTAATCCTGCTAACGCAACTATATCCCCTGTTGTTGCCTCTTTAATGTCTTCTCTGCTGTTAGCATGCATTAAAAGCATTCTTCCTACTCTTTCTGTTTTTTCTTTTGATGAATTATATGCCGAAGTCCCAGCTTGTATTTTGCCAGAATAAATTCTTATAAATGTTAATGAGCCAACAAAAGGGTCATTAGCTACTTTAAATGCTAAAGCTGAAAATGGCTCATTGTCATCAAATTTCATTTCTAATTTATCTTCAGAATTAAGTTTTGTAGCTTCTATAGATCCAATATCTTTCGGACTTGGAAGATAATCAATCACTGCGTCTAACAATGGTTGAACACCTTTATTTTTAAAAGCCGATCCAGTTGTTATAGGAACAAAATTAAATCCTAAGGTACCTTTTCTTACACATCTTATTAAATCACTTTCTGAAGGTTCTTTACCTTCTAAATAGTCTTCCATTAATTTTTCATCTTCTTCAACAGCGGCCTCAACTAATTCTTTTCTATATTCATTTGCTTTTTCCTTAAGGTTTTCTGGGATATCTACAATATCAAATTTGGCCCCTAAATCTTCGTTCTGCCAGATAATTGCTTTCATCCTTACTAAATCAACAACACCCTTCAAATCAGCTTCTGAACCAACTGGTAATTGTAACACCAGAGGTTTGCAACCTAATCTATCTTTAATCATATCTACACATCGATAAAAATCAGCTCCAGTACGATCCAGCTTGTTTACAAAACATATTCTTGGAACTTTATATTTATCAGCTTGTCTCCAAACTGTTTCTGATTGCGGTTCAACACCTGCAACACCATCAAAAACACACACAGCTCCGTCTAAAACTTTTAATGATCTCTCTACTTCAATTGTGAAATCAACGTGTCCAGGAGTGTCGATAATATTTATTCTATGATCTCTCCAAAAACAAGTAGTTGCGGCAGAAGTAATCGTAATACCTCTTTCTTGTTCTTGTTCCATCCAATCCATGGTCGCGGCACCATCATGTACTTCACCAATTTTATGACTTTTGCCAGTATAATACAAAACTCTTTCTGTTGTTGTTGTTTTGCCGGCATCAATGTGTGCCATGATACCGATATTTCTATATTTATCTAAAGTATATTTTGCCATAAATTTTTACCACCTAAAGTGAGCAAAAGCTTTATTAGACTCTGCCATTTTATGTGTGTCTTCTCTTTTTTTAATTGCTGATCCTTTATTTTGTGATGCATCTAAAATTTCTGCATATAGTTTTTCTGCCATTGTTTTGTTTTTTCTTTTACGTGTAGCATCCATTAACCATCTAAGTGCTAAAGCTTGACCTCTTTTTGCTTTAACTTCAACTGGTACTTGGTAAGTAGCTCCACCAACTCTTCTTGATCGACATTCAAGATTTGGTTTAACATTACTGATTGCCATATTAAAAATTTTTAAAGGATCATCATTATTTTTAGATTTAATTTTATCTAAAGCATCATAAAGAATTTTTTCTGCTGTAGACCGTTTTCCATCATACATAATTGAATTTATAAATTTAGATACTACCTCTGAATGAAATTTAGGGTCAGGATAAACTTTTCTAACTGGAGCTTTTCTTTTTCTAGACATAATTATTTAGGTTTTTTTGTTCCATACAGCGATCTTCTTTTTTTACGATTTGCAACGCCTTGTGTATCTAAATTTCCTCGTAAAATATGATATCTAACTCCTGGTAAATCTTTGACACGACCTCCACGTAATAAAACTACTGAGTGTTCTTGTAGATTATGGCCCTCTCCAGGTATATAAGCTGTTACTTCAAAACCATTTGATAGTCTCACTCGAGCAACTTTTCTTAACGCTGAGTTTGGTTTTTTTGGAGTGGTTGTATAAACTTTAATACAAACTCCTCTTTTCAAAGGTTGTTTTTCTAAAGCAGGAACTTTGTTCCTAGCTATTGGTTTGATTCTACTTTTTTTAATCAACTGATTAATTGTCGGCATAATAATATTTTGAAGTTGAAATAAAGAAAACCTTTTTAGTAATGTAGTTAGTGTTTAAGGCTTTAACCTGCCTTACTTCTAACATTCAAAATGTGCCGTAAACTAACATTGAATTTGTAAAAGTCAATATTTTAAGCCTATTTTTTGATTTTTAAGCTGTTTGTTCTGTCTCTAATGATGCGGATTCTAGGTCCTGTTTTTTTAACTCTTCTAATCTTGCGTTATCTTGCTCTTTTGCTTGCTTATCCCAGTCAATTTTTGTTAAGCCTGTTCCTGCTGGCACCAATCTCCCTACAATAACGTTTTCTTTTAAACCCTCTAAAGAGTCAACTTTTCCTTTAATTGAAGCATCTGTAAGTACTCTTGTTGTTTCCTGGAATGAAGCAGCTGAAATAAATGAGTTAGTTTGAAGTGAAGCTTTAGTGATGCCCAGTAATACTCTTTCAAAAATTGCAGGCTTTTTTTTCTTATCTCTTAGACTATCGTTAATTACGTTAATATCTAGTAGATCAATTACTTCGCCTGCTAGCAAATCAGTGTCACCTGGATCTTTAATCTCTACTCTTTTCAACATTTGTCTTACGATTGTCTCGATGTGCTTATCATTAATTACTACGCCTTGTAGTCTATAAACCTCTTGTACTTCTGAAACAAAATACTCTGTTAGCTTTTCAACTCCAAGTATTCTTAAAATATCATGTGGCGCTGGACTTCCATCTAAAAGATATTCCCCTTTTTTAATTTTTTCACCTTGATTAAAATTAACATGTTTCCCTTTAGGAATTAGATAATTAGATGTTTCTCCATTTGATGAAACAATTGATATTTTTTGTTTACCTCTTACTTCTTTTCCAAACTCAATTACTCCATCATTCTCAGCTATTATTGCGCTATCTTTTGGTCTTCTTGCTTCGAATAATTCAGCAACTCTCGGCAGGCCGCCAGTTATATCTTTAGTTTTAGAAGTTTCTTTAGGTAGTCTTGCTAATACATCACCTGCTGATATTTTTTGTCCGTCTTTAACTGACAAAATAGTGTCTGGTACTAAGTAATATCTCGCTTCATTACCATCAGCTTTTTTTATTATTTCACCTTTTTCGTCTCTTAGTGTTATTCTTGGTTTTAACTCAGAGTTTTTAGTTAAAGATTTCCAATCAGTTACAGATTTTGAAGATAATCCTGTTGCATCATCTAGGGTTTCAGTTAAAGAACTTCCTTCCATTAAATCCATATAATTTACTATTCCACCTGTTTCAGCTATTACTGGCATTGTATAAGGGTCCCACTCAGCAACTTTTTTTCCTTTATCAACTATATCACCGTCTTTAAAAAATAGTTTAGATCCATAGTTAACTTTGTAAATTGCTAGTTGTCTTCCATTATCATCTTCAATACTCAATTGAGTATTTCTACCCATAACAATTATATTTTTCTTTGAATCTTGAATTAAATTTTTATTAATTATATTTAACTTTCCCTTTGTCTGTGAAATAATTTGGGACTCTTCTTTGATTTGAGCTGTTCCACCAACGTGAAATGTTCTCATGGTTAATTGAGTTCCTGGTTCACCGATTGATTGCGCGGCTATCATACCTACAGCCTCTCCCACACTAACCAACTTACCTCTTGCTAAATCCCTTCCGTAGCAGACTTGGCATACACCTTTAGTTGATGCGCATGTGATTACTGAGTAGACATTAACTGATTTAACACCAGCTGCATCAATTTTTTCACAATCATGTTCATCAATTAATTTATCTTTTTTAATAATTACCTCTCCTGTAACTGGATTCTTAATATTTTCTGCAATAACTCTTCCGAGCACTCTTTCGGAAAGACTTACTAGAATGTTTCCTCCTTCAATTATCTCGGATATGTTTACAGATGACCTTTTCTTAGGATCACATTCTGCTTTTGTAATTTGTACATCTTGTGCAACATCACATAATCTTCTAGTCAAATAACCGGAGTTTGCTGTTTTTAATGCTGTGTCAGCTAACCCTTTTCTTGCTCCATGGGTTGAATTAAAATATTCAAGTACTGATAAGCCTTCTTTAAAATTTGCAATAATTGGCGTTTCAATAATTTCTCCTGAGGGTTTAGCAATTAATCCCCTCATCCCTGCTAACTGTTTCATTTGAGCTTGTGAACCTCTAGCACCTGAGTCAGCCATCATATAAACTGAGTTCGTTTCTATTCTATCATTGTCATATATTTTTTCAGCTGATGAAATTTCTTTCATCATTTCATTAGCTACTGTGTCAGTACATTTGGACCATATATCAACTACTTTATTGTATTTTTCACCCCTTGTAATTAAACCATCGGAATATTGCTTTTCGTAATCTTCAATTTGTTTTTTTGTACTGCTAATTAAATTTTCTTTTGTTTTTGGAATTATTAAATCGTCTTTACCAAAAGAAATACCAGCTTTAAATGCGTGTTTAAAACCAAGTGTTTTAATCCTATCACAGAAAATTACTGTTTCTTTTTGACCGCAATATCTAAAAATTGTGTCAATTATTTCTGAGACATTCTTTTTTGTTAACAATCTATTTACTAAGGTGAACTTGATATTGTGATTTTTTGGCAAAACATTTGCTAATAAAAATCTACCAGCTGTACTTGTAAATTTTTCCATAATAGGTTTTCCATTTTGATCCACTGTATTAAAAATTGAGACTATTTTAGAATGTAGACTTATTGACTTATTTTCCAATCCTTGCTCAATTTCTTCAATACTAGAAAATATGCCCTTAGGTTTCTTTTCATTATCATCAGCTTGTGAAAGGTAATAAATACCTAACACTATATCCTGACTAGGGACAATTATAGGTTTACCATTTGAAGGACTTAAAATATTATTTGTCGACATCATTAATACTCTAGCTTCTAATTGAGCCTCTAAACTTAAAGGAATGTGTACAGCCATCTGATCTCCATCAAAGTCTGCATTGAAGGCCGCACAAACTAAAGGGTGTAATTCTATAGCGTTTCCTTCGATAAGCTTCGCTTCAAAAGCTTGAACACCTAATCTATGTAATGTTGGAGCACGGTTTAAAAGGATAGGGTGTTCTCTTATAATATGTTCAAGCGAGTCCCATACTTCGCTTTTTTCTTTTTCAACTAATCTCTTTGCTTGTTTTATTGTGGTTGCTAAACCTAATTTATCTAATCTTGCGTATAAAAAAGGTTTGAATAATTCTAAAGCCATTTTTTTTGGTAAACCGCACTGATGTAATTTTAATTCAGGCCCTACAACAATTACTGATCTACCCGAATAATCTACTCTTTTACCTAATAAATTTTGTCTGAATCTACCTTGTTTTCCTTTGAGCATCTCTGCCAAAGATTTTAACGGTCTCTTACCTGTTCCTGTTATTACTCTTCCTCTTCTACCATTATCAAATAAAGCATCAACGGACTCTTGAAGCATTCTTTTCTCATTTCTAACAATAATATCTGGAGCTTTAAGATCTAAAAGTCTTTTTAACCTGTTATTTCTATTAATTACTCTTCTATACAAATCATTCAAATCAGAGGTCGCAAATCTACCTCCATCTAAAGGCACCAATGGTCTTAATTCTGGTGGGATAACTGGAATTGAAGTTAAAATCATCCATTCAGGTTTGTTTCCAGAATTTATAAATGACTCGATAAGTTTCAATCTTTTGATAGTTCGCTCTTCAGTAACTTTTGACTTGATGTCTTTTAAAGAATCTCTTAATTTTAATTGTTCTTTTTTAAGATCTAAATTAACTAAAATTTCTCTAACAGCTTCAGCACCAATTCCTGCATTAAAAGCATCTTCTCCAAATTCTTCTTGGGCCTTAAGTAAAGCTTCTTCAGATATTAATTGACCTTTTTTTAATGTAGTTAAACCAGGCTCAACTACTATAAAACTCTCAAAATACAAAACTTTTTCAACATCTTTTAATTTCATGTCTATAGCTAAAGAAATTCTACTAGGCAGTGATTTTAAAAACCATATATGGGCAACAGGGCAAGCCAAGTCTATATGGCCCATTCTTTCTCTTCTGACATTAGATTTTGTGACTTCGACACCACATTTTTCACATATAATTCCCCTAAATTTCATTCTTTTATATTTTCCACATAAACATTCATAATCCTTTACTGGCCCAAAAATCCTTGAGCAGAATAAGCCATCTTTTTCAGGTCTAAAAGTACGATAATTAATTGTTTCGGGTTTTTTTATTTCACCATAAGACCAGGATTTTATTTTTTCAGGACTAGCCAGAGTTATTTTGATGCTATTGAAATTATTCTCTTGGGTTATATTTTGATTTTCAAAATTTTTTGTTAAATTTTTTTGCATAATTAATTTAATTCTATATTTAAGCCAAGTGCGCGTATTTCTTTAACTAACACATTGAAAGATTCTGGAACACCTGACTCAAAATTATTGTTACCTTTTACGATTGTTTCATAAACTTTTGTTCTTCCTGCAACATCATCTGATTTTACAGTTAATATTTCTTGTAAAGTATATGAAGCACCGTAAGCTTCTAACGCCCAAACTTCCATTTCTCCAAATCTTTGTCCACCAAGTTGAGCTTTGCCTCCCAAAGGTTGCTGAGTAACTAAACTATAAGGGCCTGTTGATCTAGCATGAATTTTATCTTCTACAAGGTGGTTCAATTTTAACATATAAATTATACCAACTGTCACTGGTCTATCAAATCTTTCTCCTGTTTGCCCATTCCATAAATGCGTTTGACCTGAATTTGGAAGTTTTGCCAAATCTAACATTTTTGTTATATCTTGAGTGCTTGCACCATCAAAGACCGGTGTTGCTATCGGAATACCATTTGATAAATTTTGAACTAATTCTGCAATTTCTCTGTTTGATAATTGAGAAATAACTTTATCGTAATAGCTAGCTCCATAAATTTCTTTTAATTTTGATTTAATTTTATCTATTTCTTTATCAAAATTTTTTAAATATTTTTTAATTTGATCACCAAGTTCAGAACAAGACCAGCCAAGATGGGTTTCTAAAATTTGACCAACATTCATCCGACTTGGGACTCCTAGGGGATTTAAAACTATATCAACTGGTTTTCCATTTTCCATATACGGCATATCTTCAACTGGAACAATTTTACTCACAACACCCTTATTTCCATGCCTACCTGCCATTTTATCACCAGGCATTAGCCTTCTTTTAACTGCAACAAATACTTTAACAACTTTCATAACAGTTGGTAATAAATCGTCACCCTGTTGAATTTTAGTGACCTTATCTTCAAATCTTAATCTTATGTCCTCTGATGCATTTTCAAATTGGTTTTTTAGCTTTTCAAGATCAATATTTAATTCATTTTTTTTTAAAGGTATTTTCCATAGGTCATTTAAATTAAGTTTGTCAAAATCATTTTGATTTAAAGTCGTCTCCGGTTTTAAATCTTTAAATTGTTTACTTATACTCTCTCCTTTTAGTAGATCGATAACTCTCAATTTTATGTTTCTATTAAGTATTTCTTCTTCAACTTTTTTATCCTCTTGAACTGACTCTATTTCTGCTCTTTCAATAGCAATAGATCTTTCATCTTTGTCAATCCCGTGTCTATTAAAAACCCTTACGTCAATTACCACACCCGTGCTTCCTGATGGTAATTTTAAAGAAGAGTCTCTAACATCAGTGGCTTTTTCACCAAAAATAGATCTTAATAATTTTTCTTCAGGACTTGATGAGGTTTCACTTTTCGGTGTAACTTTGCCAACTAAAATATCACTTGGTTTTACTTCTGCTCCAACATAAACAATTCCCGATTCATCAAGATTTCTAAGACTTTCTTCACTTACATTTGGTATGTCTCTTGTTATTTCCTCAGCGCCAAGTTTTGTATCTCTAGCCATGGACTCATATTCTTCTATATGAATTGAAGTAAATACATCGTCTGTTACACATCTTTCTGAAATTAAAATTGAGTCTTCAAAATTGTATCCTTGCCAGGGCATAAATGCGACGGTTACGTTTTTTCCTAAGGCTAATTCACCAAGTTTTGTAGCAGGACCATCTGCAATAATATCGCCCTTTTTAATTTTATCACCTACTTTAACCAATGGTTTTTGGTTAATGCATGTATTTTGATTTGATCTTTGAAATTTAGATAAATTATAAATATCTACCGCTGATTGTGATAAGTCTGTAACGTCAGTTGCTTTAACAACGATACGTTTTCCATCAATTTTATCAACTGTTCCACTTCTTTTTGCAACTATTGTTACGCCTGAATCTAATGCAACATCTGACTCTATACCTGTCCCAACTAATGGAGACTCTGGTTTAAGCAATGGTACAGCTTGCCTCATCATGTTAGATCCCATTAGCGCTCTATTAGCATCATCATTTTCCAAAAAAGGTATTAATGCAGCTGCGACAGATACTAATTGCTTGGGCGACACATCTATAAAATCAATATTTTCTCTAGAAGATAATTCGAAATTTAAATTTTTTCTACACGCAACTAATTCTTCAAGAAATGAACCATCTTTATTAAGTGCAGAGTTAGCTTGAGCTATGGTGTATTTTTCTTCTTCTATAGCAGAGAGGTATTTTATCTCAGAAGTTACTTTTCCATTAACAACTTTCTTATATGGGCTTTCTATATAACCAAATTTATTAACTCTACAATAAGTAGCTAAACTATTTATTAGGCCAATATTTGGTCCTTCTGGAGTTTCAATTGGACATATTCTTCCATAATGAGTTGGATGAACATCTCTTACTTCGAAACCAGCTCTTTCTCTCGTCAATCCTCCAGGTCCTAGTGCTGACACTCTTCTCTTGTGTGTGATTTCTGATAGTGGATTAGTTTGATCCATAAATTGAGAAAGTTGTGAGGTAGCAAAAAAATCTTTTAATGATGTAGTTATAGGTTTTGCATTAATTAAGTCTTGTGGCATTGCTGATTCTATTTCCAAAAAAGTTGACATTTTTTCTTTTACAGTTCTTTCCATTCTTAAAAGACCAATTCTAAACTGATTTTCCACAAGTTCACCTACTGATCTAACTCTTCTGTTGCCTAAATGATCAATGTCATCAACATCCCCTTTTCCATCTCTTAAATCTAGCATAAACTGTATTATAGAAATGATATCATTGGTTTCTAAAATAGTTTTTTTAGAATTAGTAGATAAATTTAACTTATAATTAAGCTTTACTCTGCCTACCTCGGATAGGTCATATCTTTCTTTCTTGAAATATAAATTATTAAAAACTTCTTCTGCTATTTCGACAGAAGGTGCCTCTCCAGGTCTTAGAACTTTATAGATATCATTTAAAGCTTCTACTTTGTTAGTGTTTTTGTCTATTTTAAGAGTTTCTAGAACGTAAGGACCTTTATTAATTGGATCTATATTAACAATTTTTAATTCTTTTTCCTCTTGAGAAATAATTTTTTCTAATTGCTCCTCGGTAATATCAAATCCTGCCCCAATTAATATTTCACCATTTTTTTCTTTTAAATCTTTTGCAATATATTTTCCTATGATTTCATCGTTTGATACAGCTATTGAGCTTAAACCTTTCTCTTTTAATTTTTTTCCAATAACTACATTTAATTTTTCACCTTTACCTAAAACCTTTTTTTTATTTTTAGCATCAATTAAATCATAAGATAATTTGAGAGGTCTTTTGTAGTTATCTAAATCAAAATCTGTTACCCAATACTTATTTTCTTTATCGTATAAATATTTTTTTGTAGAATGAAAAGTTTCAATTATTTTATCTTTGCTAAAACCAAGAGCAAATAAAAAAGTTGTTATTGGTAGCTTTTTCTTTCTGTCTATCCTGAAATACAAAATATCTTTTGGATCATATTCAAAATCTAACCAAGAACCTCTTCCAGGAATAATACGACAATTAAATAAAAGTTTACCGCTTGCATGAGTTTTGCCTTTATCATGATCAAAAAAAACTCCAGGACTTCTATGCATCTGATTCACAACGACTCTTTCTACACCATTGGTTATAAAAGTCGCGCTTGGTGTCATTAAGGGAAGATCACCGATAAAAACTTCTTGTTCTTTAGCTGAAAGTATTTGTTTTGTATTATTTTCTACGTCTATATCGTATACGACTAATCTTAAATTTGCTTTTAGTGCAGCAGAATATGACAAACTTCTTTGTTTACATTCTATTACATCAAATTTTGGTTTTTCTAATTTGTACGAAATGTATTCAAGGGTTGATTTATCGTTTCCGTCCTCAATTGGAAAAATACTTTTAAAAACTTTTTCTATACCTTTTGATAAATCATTTAACTGATCGTTTAATGACTTTGACTCAAGAAACTCATTATAAGAGTTTTTTTGAACCTCAATTAAATTTGGTATAGATAAACCTTCAACCAACTTACCAAAGTTTTTTCTAATATGTTTCTTTTGAGTAAAAGATAATTGCATCAAATATAAAAAAATTTTATTGCAAATATTACTTTGCAATAAAACCTCGTCTTAAATTTTGTTTACTTTAATTCTACTTTAGCTCCAGCTGCTTCAAGTTTTTTCTTAAATTCTTCAGCTTCTTTTTTAGCCACACCACCCTTAACTTCTTTTGGTGCTGCTTCAACTAAATCTTTAGCTTCTTTTAAACCTAAACCAGTTATTGCTCTTACTTCTTTAATTACATTAATTTTTTTATCACCTGCCGAAGCTAAGAAAATTGAAAACTCAGATTTTTCTTCGGTTGGAGCTGCTGCTCCACCAGCTGGTGCTGCTGCAGCTGGGACTGCTGCTGTTACTCCCCATTTTTCCTCTAGTTGTTTTGATAGTTCAGCTGCTTCAACAACTGTTAAAGTAGATAGCTCGTCAATTATTTTATTTAAGTCTGCCATTTTTAATCCTGTGATTTAATTTTTTAAACTCTTTGCGCGCGCTAAATTAGCAATTTTTGAGCCAGGTGCAAGTAAAATACTTATTAATTTTTGAGCTGGAGACGCTAAAATTCCCACTATTTTCGCTCTTGCTTCCTCTAATGAAGGAAGTGTGGCAATTACAGACACCTCTTTTTCGTCTAAAACCTTGCCATCCATAAAACCAGCAACAATTTTCAGTTTATCGTTAGATTTTGAAAATTTAGTTAATATTTTAGCAGTTGAAATGGGGTCAGATGAAATAGCAGCTGCAGTTGGCCCAATAAAGTATTTCTCTAAATCTTTTTTTGGAGTTTCTTTGATTGCGATTTTAGTAATTCTATTTTTTGTAATTTTAAATAAAATACCTTTATCTCGTAATTCTTTTCTTAAGGCATCAAGTTCATTTACATTTAGTCCTTGGTATTGTGCAATCATTACAGACTCGTTATCTGTAAAGTTTTTTTTCATTTCTTCTACGTAATTTTTTTTTTCTTCTTTAGACATCATAACTTTTATTTAACTCCAACTTTATAAGAAATTCCCATTGTGGACGTTATAAAAGAATTTTTTATGAACTCACCTTTTATAGTGTCAGGTTTTTCTTTATTTACGCTTTCAATAAAATGATTATAATTTTCTAATAATTTTTCAACAGAAAAACTTTTCCTTCCTATTGTGGAAGCTAAATTACCATCTTTATCATTTCTAATTTCAACTAGACCTGTTTTTACATCTTTTACTGCTTTAGTAATATCAGTTGCTACGGTTCCTAATTTTGGATTAGGCATTAAACCTTTAGGACCTAAAACTTTTCCGTGCTTACCTATTTTACCCATCATAGCTGGAGTGCAAATAAGTTTAGTAAAATTAAATTTTCCTGATGCTATTATTTCTAAAAGATCATCGGAACCAGCGATATCTGCACCAGCTTTTTTTGCAAAATCTACTTTGTCTGCTTCACATAAAACTGCTACTTTATTTTTTTTACCAGACCCATTTGGTAAATTTACAACTGTTCTTAAGCTAAAATCTCCACCCTTAGTTTGTTTTAAATTAATTCTTAAAGAAACATCAACAGACTCATCAAATTTACTAGTGGAGTTTTTTTTTACCAAATCTAAAGCTTCTTTTGTTTCAATTTTTTTATCTTTAAGAGCTGATTTTAAAATTTCTTTAAATCT
>Ga0209632_10001090_pt1 | contig 27739 bp, 22 predicted proteins | sample COG_10_FD_184754 | JGI IMG/M metagenome (GOLD analysis project Ga0209632, IMG submission 184754) | Pelagic Microbial community sample from North Sea - COGITO 998_met_10 (SPAdes) (version 2) | ecosystem: Environmental > Aquatic > Marine > Neritic zone/Coastal water | place: Helgoland, sampling... | reverse complement strand
TATATAATTTTTAATATATAATTTTTAATATATAATTTTTAATATATAATTTTTAATATATAATTTTTAATATATAATTTTTAATATATAATTTTTAATATATAATTTTTAATATATAATTTTTAATATATAATTTTTAATATATAATTTTTAATATATAATTTTTAATATATAATTTTTAATATATAATTTTTAATTAAAATCTAAATATAGTTTAATATAATATATTAACATTCTATAAAGTGAATAATTTTAATATAGTTTATAATGATATCGAATAATAATCTTAATAATAATAATAAAAAAACAAAAAGGAAAGGTAATAAATTATTTGCTATAATAATAATATTAATAATTATAGTAGGTGCACCAGTAGGGACTATTATATATATAAACTATTTATTAGGATTACCAGAAACAATACAATGGAAACCAAATGCAACAGATACAGAAAAAATTTATAGAACAAAAAATAGGGGCACAATTGTATCACTTTTTTTAATGGGAAGTGCTGTCTTACAATCTTTATTAAAAGGTTTGGGTGCTTCTACAATTATGTTATTATTACTTTATGGATTTATTATGGCAAGTGTTATTGGATTTTTAGGAGATCAAGGTTATGGAACGGATGATGGATTTAGTTTAAAAGAAATTGGTGGTTATAGTATAGCAAATAAAAATAAAAAAGCAATTGCTGGTTTAGGTGCTAAATTAAAATATGTTTTTGGAACTTTAGCAACTAGTAAATTTTGGAAATATATAATTACTGTATTCCTTGATATGTTTATAAGTTCTCCTATTCAAAGTATTATATTAGCAGTATTTAATTCACAACTTGATATTTTAAAAAATACAGTTCCTTTACTCCCTAGCATATTAGGTGTAGCATTAAATTATGTTATTAAAAATTTTGATAATGTATTACAATCATTTGTAGCATTTATTACATTCCTTGCTTATACTAATGATACTCGTTTTAAATGGGCTTATCCCGGAGATGATATTGACCCATCATTACTTATATCAACACCTGTTATTAAATTATCAACAGTTATTGCTGGGGTTGTATATTTAATAGCAAATTTAAGTGCTGATTTTAATATTATTGACGGTGCAACACTTAAAGTAGGAACTTCTCTTGTAGATAGATTAGATAGAAAAACATTATTTGTTATAGTATTAATTGGTTTAATAACGATTGGTTCCATGAATGATAAATCATTTATGGAAAAAACCAATAATAGATATTATGTTAAACCATTACATAATATGTCTGATGATAAATTATGGCATATGAATGACAAATTAAATATATTTGTTAATAAATTAATGGAAACACAATATGGAAAAGCGTGTAAGGAAGCTGGAAAACAAATAGAAATTTTCAGTTCTTGTAAAATAGACCCACTAACAGGAAGTTATATAAATAATGGAGATGATGACGCAACTAGTAACATAAACACACTATTAAATACTACTTTTATTAAAATGAAACCTGAAGATAACAATATACCTGTATTAGATACCACTGGTGATTTTATATTAAGAACAGCAACTGATACTGATGTAAACACAAAATCACTTACTGAGTATATTGCTGGATTAGGGTTTATAACAGACAAACCTTGTTTTATTCCTGATAATGACTATATTTGTAATTGTCGCGGAGATGACGGCAACATCTATGATAAAAATGTAGCAACTGAGTATGCAAATTATGATTGTAAAGATAAAGAGCAATTTCAAAATACTATTGATATACAAACAGATATATTAAATGAAAATAATGGAAAACTTGTTAAAAAGATAGATATGGGACTTTATAGAAATCATATATCAAATATTGAAAATAAATATAAAATTATAGATAAAGCACCAAGTGGCTTTATTATATTTTGTTTTTATACTTTCATAGGAATTATTGTTCCGTTCATACCTCTTAAATTTATTTATACAGATAATGCTGAATTTAAAAATAATGCCAGATTGTGGAAATTTATTGTAGTGTTTATTGTAATATATTCTATTATAGGTGTTTTATATTATATATCTACAAAATCACCTTCCACGGAAACATTAATAGAAAATGAAAAACATATTTTAAATATGGAAGAAGATACAAAATAAGGAGATACACTTAATTAATAATAAAACATATTATGCATTATTCTAATAATTTATCATTGTCTTGAAAATCAATATCAAAATGTTTTTCATTAATATAGTTTATTTTTTTACTTTTTTTACTAGTTTTCCTGTTTTTACCTGTATTACTATATTTACTGTTATTCAAATTGTTATTTTTGTTGTTATTCAAATTATAATCTTCTTTATACGTATTGTGATCGTTGTTTTCTTTTAACCAATTAAGTTTATTTATTTTAGTATCCCATTCTTGAATTATCCAATTTGGAGGTAAATACTTGCAATGTTCTTCTATTTTTTTAATATCAAGTTCTATATTTTTAATAAATAATTCATTTTTAGGATTATTTATTTCCATCATAATAAAAATAATATTTTTATCATATTGGTCAGCAGCATTTAAAAATATTTCTTTCTTTGTGGAAAATCCTATAGAACTAGATATTGACTGCATCATCGTTGCGAATGCTGAAAATATAGCAACCAAAAGTATAAATATATTTTGATAATAAGTATCAATAATATTACTAGTAGAAAGAAAAGCAAATATACTAGAGAGAGTTGTAATTAATATAGAAGGAATAACAAAACAATAATCCATTTTACGATAATAATCAGCAGCTCTATTATATATAAACTTTTTTCTTTCTAAAATATCTAAAATATGTTGATACTTATTTCTGATGAGTTGATTATGCCAATTTGGATAAAATACATTATTATCTGAAATAATGGTGTCATTACTACTAGATATACTAATACTTTCCATAATGATTTAGTTGGTTTAGTTGGTTTTGGTGTTTCTTTAATAATTTAAACCTGTAATTTATTAATAGTCATATTATTTTAAATAATTAAAAAAGAATCATTAAAAAAATCATTATAATAAACTAAATTGCGAGTTTAATGTATTAAAATCTTTGTGGTAATTTTTAATATGGGATTTTTCTAAATCCAAATTTAAATCCACTAAATCGCTTTTACTACCAAATCCACGATAACTTTCTGTGCTACTGTTAAGATTACTGTCTGAACTGTCTGTGCTTGTATCGCTTCGTTTTCTAGTATGTTCTTTTCTATTTCTAATATTATTAGGGGGATTAAGTAAAATAGATGATTTTTGAGTATTTAATTTTTTGTTTTTATATAAATCTGATTCTATAGTTTTAACGCGATATTTTTTAAATAATTCTGATTTTTTCCCTAAGAAATACATAATAAAAAAAGATACAGCAGTTCTAGCAGTTCCTGTTAATACAATTACTGATACAAGATGACTAATAAGCATATACCAATCAAATTTCCCCATTAAACCAGAAACAATAAATTTGAATTTAATACCATATCTATATCTATCAATATAAATATTTGTTTCATTTTTAGCACCATTTATTAAATTTGGATAATTTATATAATTTATTTTTGAACCTTTGCTAGCCCATCCTTTATTTGTTACTACATCAATAATACATACTGGTTCATCAAAATCACTATAATCTTTAATATTATAATAATTCACTTTTAAAATTATTTCTAATCCTGACATTCTATATCGTGGATAAGTTGCATTTTTAATATAATCCCCATTTTCACTCATTTTAACTCCTTTATTATAATCATCTAAATCAATTCCACTTAATACTAACCAATCTTTAATACTAATCATAATATTATCACCTTTGTTAAATATTAATGTGTCTTCTTTTTTATAATTTTTTATAATCGTTTTAATAGGTCTTATTTCTGTATTACTATCTATATTACTACCACTTTCAAAAGATGTTGTATAAAGATGATTAAATGCTAGATACATACCTTCAACTCCAATTGAATAAAAATTCTTATAGTTTTGACAAAAACATTGTCCATCTAATCTATCTATAATTTTACAATTTTTAGTATCATTATAATATTCAAAATGATCACAGTCTTGTAGGATTATTTTATTTTCAGTAAAAAAAGATTGGAAAAATATTTCATTTTCACCCTTTTCATACATTTCACTATAATGAAGATTTATACAACTATTATTTCGATAATCCCAATATGGTAATGAATATATATAATTATAATCTTCATTGTCACAATAAGTAGGAGTTGTTTTAGTAGCATTTCTCTGAATATTATAAAGATCATTTACTTCCGCCCACATTGTTGTATATCCTGATGGTATTTCTGTTTTAAAATAGAGTTGTTTTTTAAAGAGGTCATATAAAATAACTCCTAATACACATAGTTGCACGACTTTCCAAAAAATACCCAGTTTTTTATCATAAAATGCTACCTGTCTGTCAGTAGTAAATGTATAAAAAAACCCTTTAATAGAATCCATTATTAATTGAATTGGGAATATCTAGATTAATTAATAATAAAAAACAATATTTAAATTAAATTAAAGTTGAATAGTTAATTATTTATTTTTAAATAATTAATTATTTAAAATCATAAAAAAAAGGTGCTGTATATAAGATGTGTATAAGGTGTGTATAAGATGTGTATAAGATGTTAAAAAAAAAGTTGCTTTTTTTGCTTTTTTTGGTTTTTTTCTTTTTGGTGATCTAAACTAATCTAAGTGTCTATGAGCGTGCGTGCGGCGCGTGTCTAAAGTTCATATTGGTTCTAGCGGTCATTGCGAACATAAGCGTCTCTGGCATTAAGCAGTGTATACCACATTTCAAACCAAATCTGTGCAAACTTGTCTCTTGGATCTTCTGGAGAACACGTAAGCAACAATTCCCTTTTCTCTTCCATCGTAAGAACCGGAACTGTAAGAGCAGCATCATCACATAGTGCTTTTCTTGCCTTTTCCGCAGCCTTTTCCGCAGCAGCAACCGCTTCATTGTTCTCCTTGGTTCGCTGGGCCCTCGCCGCATCATCCTTTTGCTTTTTTTCGGCTTGAAGAGCTGGTGCGAGTGCGCTCTTTAAGACTAAAGTAAGGGCAACGAACCTGGGATTCGTCATCAACGCAGGCTGCCCTGACTCAGAGAAAATTCTTGCTTTTGTTTGTGCGTGGTTCTTCTGTACTTCGTCGCAAAGCTGCATGATTTTCTTCAACAAATGCACAATCTTCGCCCGATTTGTAGCATCATTCTCCATATCCATTTTTCTCTGAACGCGATCCAAATCATCTTGCAGTCCCTTTGTTTCCTTGGGGCCTATGTCTCTATCTGCGCAAAAGTTCGTGAAGTCCGTCATTCTGTTAAAGTAGAAGGATAAGAGAAGAATGATTTATAATATTACCATTTAAATTTCAATTTTTTGAATATTTGTAAAAAATATCTAATTATAGTATATTTATTGCATTTTATGCCAAAAATCGCATGTTTTCTAGTAAAAACAGCATAAAAACACGTTAATAGTTTTAAATATAATATATAATAAAAAAAGTGGTTTTTTTTTGAGAGCGATAATAAGATTATTTATTATTATCCATCCATATGTTTAAAGCAATATATCATTGTTTAAGGTGCTTCACTACTGCAATCGTGACATTCCCTAAATCCACGAGTTGTTTTCGAACAGGCGCCGCAGAAAGACTTTAAACATCTACGGCAGTGATGTCTTCTTTTTAAAAGTGTAAAATCCTCAGTACAGTTTTCACAGAACGATGCTTTTGAAAATGTGTTTTGCATCATACAATCTAAACAATGCCTTTCAACATTATGTGGCGCACAAACCTTACACATGCTCTTATAACAGCTCCTACAATGATGTCTTCTTGTAAAAACTGTAAAATCCTTCTTACAGTTTTCACAAGACGGTGCTTTTGAAAATGTGGTTCCTTTTGTTTTACATGCTTTACAAATCCTTTCAACATTTTTTGGTGCACAATCATCACACACAGTTTCTAAACACCCTCTACAATGATGCCGCCTGTCAAAAAATGTAAAACGCTTGTTACACCCTTGACATGTTGGTGTCGATGCACAATGTTGTGTCGATGCACATGGCACTCGGAATTCTGGATTATGCTTTACATCGCACTGCTCGGATCCTCTTTTATGCAACAACTGCATACATTTAGTGGCGACGTTTGCCCTACTACGTTCTAGAAGTTCCTCATCCGATGGATGACAAAAAGCCATATGCGCATCCACCTCACTTTGTGAAGCAAATGGAGTCGTAGATTCTAGACAGTCAGGGTGTGGGCACCAATGATAATTTTCACTTCCATTACACGCAGGATTTTTAGCATTTCCATGTCCATGAGAATATTATGCAGTCATTTTTGATGGTTGTGTGAATGTTCTATTTTTGTATTTTAGTTATTAAAATTCAATTTTTTCAATAATTGTTAATATTATATTAAAAATTATCATAAATGACCGTTATAACTAATAGTTTGTTTTTATTTTTTTTTTATTTTTTCTTGAATCTTAAATAATTTATTAACCACGTCATCTATGGTTATTCTACTATTAATTAATTTTTTTAATGTGTTTTCATCTTTACGATTCATTTTTCGTTGGGGTTGAATTTTAAAATCACTACTATCAATATCTAGTCCAAACCAATCTGCGTATGTTTCACCAGAACATAATGTTTTATTCAAATCCTTTAACTCCTTTTTAAGTAATACTGGATTTTGATTATCCAATAAGGTGTCATCTTTTATGATATATTTTATAACACTTTGTCCAAACGCAAATACATCTATTTTTTTATAATTTTTTAATGTTCGCTCATTAATTTTTAGTTCTGCAGATATACAAAATACTGATGTACCTTCTTCAGCAATATTTATTTCACCATAGTTATATACTAATGATTCTTTTGTCTTTTCGTATTTTTTTTGCATGTCTGCATCATATTCCTTGTCAAAATTATGTCCATAAAGCATATCTGTATCCTTAGTTTCTTTTTTAAATAGTTTACTTGTTCCAAAATCTATAATTTTAATAATATTATCGCATAATACAAAATTATCAAGTTTAATATCTCTATGAACAACGTTATTATCATGTAAAAATTGTATACATTGTGCCATTTTTATAATATGATCAATAGTTATCCTATTTTTATTGTAAACAAAATCATGCATATCCATTTCTGCTTTTTGTTCAATTGAATATATATAACATGTTTTAATATTAGGTATTAGCTTTTTAAACTCTTTTATAGAACTAGAACTTATACATGAATCTGAAGCATTGTTATTATTTGTTGATAACCCAAATGATAATAGTTCTATAACATAGTTGCTATTTATATTATATAAAAATTTATGAATATATTTACCTATTAGTTCACCTACTAAATTAAATTTCATAGTAACCTTAATTATATAATATATTTGTGTGTTATTATGTATAACATTTATCCAACCTAACTCACAAATTTTATTATTTCCACCTGCTCCTATAAATTTTAATATCGAATGTCCGTCTTTACTCTTTTGACTAAATTGTATAGGATTAAATCTATTTAAATTTTCATCATTAATAGAATAGTTATTATTATTAATATGGTTAGGATTAGGGTTAGGGTTAGCACAATTAAATAAGAAATTACTTCCTCCTCTTAGTATTTTTCTGTTTGATTTATTTTTTCTGTTTGATTTATTTTTTCTTTTTGATTTATTTTTTCTGTTTGATTTATTTTTTCTGTTTGATTTATTTTTTCTTTTTGATTTATTTTTTCTGTTTGATTTATTTTTTCTGTTTGATTTATTTTTTCTGTTTGATTTATTATATTTATTCTTTGTTATTTTAGACATAATTATAATAAACTAACTATTAAATTAAACTTACATATATATATATATATATTATATATAAAAAAATAAATTTTTATTAAAAATACTAAAAAATGCTAAAAAATGCTCATAGGCTTTAAAAATCTTCATCTAGTTCAAAATTCATATCTTCTTTGGTAGAACCAACACCTGATTTATTATATTCAGATACACGTTCCTCGAAGAAATTCGTTTTGTTATTGATAGATATATTTTCCATAAAAGAGAATGGATTTTTAGTATTATAAAGTTTATCATATCCTAATTGAACAAGTAATCTATCAGATACATACTCTATATATTGACACATAAGAACATTATTCATTCCAAGTAAAGCACACGGAATACTAGATGTAATAAATTGTTTTTCAATATGCACTGCTTCCGTAAAGATTGCGTTTACTGTTTCTTTACTAAGTTGGTCTTTACATTTTTTATACATAAGAATTCCAAAATCAGTATGAAGTCCTTCATCTCTGCTAATAAATTCATTACTTAATGTAAGTCCAGGCATTTTATTGCTCTTCTTTAACCAAAATATAGCACAAAAAGCACCAGAGAAAAACACACCTTCAACAATAGTAAATGCTAAAAGACGCGCAGCAATAGAATTATTTTCACGATTAGTCCATTTTAACGCCCAATCTGCTTTGTCTTTAATACAAGGATAATGATTAATAGCATTAAATGCTTTATCTTTTTCTTGTTTGTCTGTAATAAAAGTGTCAATCATAACAGAATACATCTCGCTATGAATGTCTTCAATCATACCTTGAAAACGATAAAACACTTGCACTTCTTTAATATCAATTTCATCTGAGAAATTTAAATCCAAATTTTTAGCAACAATTCCATCACTAGCAGCAAAAAACGCTAGAATACAAGTGATAAAATGACGCTCATTATCAGTAAGTGTTCCCCATTCTTGCTTATCTTTTACTAAATCAACTTCTTCGACCGTCCAAAATACAGAAAGATGCTTTTTATAAAAGTCATATATTTCATCATTTAAAATCGGCAAAATCGTAAATGTGTTTTTGGGGTCTGTTAAAAGACGGAATTGAGGATGTTCGACAACATTTGACATTTTATGATATATTTTAAAAGATTGCAATTAAGTTTATATTTGGAATGATTATATATTTATATTTATATTTTAAATTTTTTAATTTAATTTAATTTAATTTAATTTAATTATAAAAAAATAATCAATTTTTAAAATTATAGTTAATGTTTAGTGTTTAATAGTTAATGTTTAAACTACTTTTGTTTTTTACATTGTTGTTCTAGAGCATCTTGTAATTGTCTTTTTAAGGTTTTATTTTCTTTTTTTAATTCTTTATTTTCGTTATCAACAGAATTAATTTTTTTATTATTAATTAGTAATTTTATAATATTAGTATTATTTCCATATTTAAACCGTGATAAATCATAAGCAGTTTTATTATTTTTATCTTTATCATTAAAACTTGTAAATAAAGGTATTTTCAATAGTTTATCCGCATATATATAAAAGTTATTTTCACACATAATATGAAAAATAGTTTTATTATCTGCGTTTTTATAATTGAAATTATAATTTAATTTTTTATATGTTTTGAATATGGAATCTAAAATCTGTTTATTTTTATAAAATAACGAATATGTATCTAAAATTTTAAACACTAAATGTTCAAAAAAATGCTGTTTTTGCAATTTTTTCAATATATTACCATTAATATTAGTTATAAAGGTTGATTCAAAAGAATTTATATTATATTTATAAATTATAAATTCAATCAAATTTAATTTATTTAATATTGTTTTATTAGTTATACTTGATGTTTTAATAGGATAATGCAATTCTAATTGAGAATAGAAGTGATTCCCTTTTAAGAATTTAAATATTAAAAGTAATGTTTTATTATCGATATCAGTATATTTCTTACCATCACTATAATCATCACTATACTCATCTTTATAAAGAAACTTTATAATATGTTTATCTTCAAGAACCATATTCATATTCATATTCATATTCATATTTTATATTAAAATGTTAAAGTTATATATTTATCTATAAAACTACAAAACTATATTTAAAAAAATCAATTTTAAAATTGAAACATTTAAAATTTAATCACAAATTTAAATATAAACTTAATTTAAAAATTAAAAAGTATAATTAATATATTTAAAATATAAATCAAATTATAATCTTTCAAAGTATATAATCTTTTAAAGTATATCATAAAATGTCTCTTAATAAGAAACAAAAATCCTTTATAGATGCGTTGTCTCAAACATCTTCTAGGACTGCTAAAAACAAAATGATAACAGAGTTTATTAAATCGCCAATAAAAGAACTAGAATCGCTTATTGTAAAAGCAAACGATGTTTATTATAATACAGGGAAACCTATATTAGATGATGCGGATTATGATATTTTAATTGATTTGTTTAAAGAACACTGGCCAAAAAACGCCATTTTACAACAAATTGGAGCACCTATTAGGAGTGAAATTGTTAAAGAGAAACTACCATTTTGGATGGGTAGTATGGATAAAGTAAAACCAAATAGCAAACCCCTTAATAATTGGTTAGATAAATATTCACCACCATATTTAATAAGTGAAAAGTTAGATGGTTTAAGTGCGTTACTTTGTTATAAAATCTCATCTAAAGATAAATCTATTAATCTATACACACGTGGTAATGGTGAAATGGGTCAAAACATTAGTCATTTAATACCCATCCTCAAATTGAATACTAAAGAAATCATTTCAAAATTGAGTAGTCTGAATAAATTAAATAATATATCCAAAATATGTATTAGAGGTGAATTAATGATGAAAAAATCCACGTTTGAAAGAAAATATAAGGATAAATATCCAAAAATAAGGTCTTTGGTGGCTGGAAATATTAATGCTAAAAAACCAGATGTAGAAACCATACACGATATTGAATTTGTTGGTTATGAAGTTATTCTTAATAATGGAGAAAAGAAGGATTCGCTTCCGTTTGATGATCAATTTATTTTAATGAAACAAATGGGATTTAATTGCGTAGGGTATGAAAAGGTTGCGTCTAAATTATCTAGTGATGTATTGATGAAATATTTATTAGATATGAAAACAACATCAAAATATGAAATAGATGGTATTATTTTGACTGATAATAATGTCAATGTGCGTAATACAAAAGGGAATCCTAAATATGCAGTTGCTTTTAAAAGTCAATTAGACGAGCAGATGGCCGACACAACAGTATTAAATGTTGAATGGAACGCTAGTAAGCATGGAGCACTAATACCACGTATTAAATTAAAACCTATTAAAATAGGGGGAGATACTATTCAATATACTACTGGTTTTAATGCTAAATATATAGTAGATAATGTTATTGGAGTGGGTTCTAAATTAACTATAATAAGGAGTGGAGATGTTATTCCATATATATTAAAAGTAAATTCGCAATCCACAAATAAAAAACCACTTATGCCTCCTAATAAAAAAGATACATATGGCGAATGGAAATGGAGCACCACTAAAAAAGTAGATATAATTCTGGTTAATTTAGAAGAGAATAAGGAAGTAAAAATTAAAGAACTCGCTAATTTCTTTATAATACTTAAAGTTGTTGGTGTTAGTGAAGGAATGATTACACGATTGGTAGAATCTGGATTTGATACAATAAAAAGAATTTGTTTAATGTCAATAGATGATTTTCTAACTATACATGGTGTAAAAGAGACAATGGCGAATAAACTATTTGATAATATCCATACTGTTATTGATAAAGATATACCATTGTCGCGACTAATGGCTGCTACTAATCTATTTAAAGGTGGATTAGGACATAAAAAGTTAGAAATTGTTGTATCTTGTATTAAAAATATTATGGAACCTAGTGTCTATAATAAATTAACTGTTAAAAAGATTTCTGAATGTGAAGGATTTTCTGATAAAACATCTAAGGCATTTATTGAAGGATTTGAAAAATTTATTGCGTTTTTGAAAGGTCATCCATTTTTAAAATGGAAAACATCTAAACTTAATAAAAAGGTATCCAGAAAACAAGAAAATTCTAAAATACAAAATCTACATATTGTATTGACTGGATTTAGAGATTCAACATTAGAAGAATTAATTACATCTTATGGAGGAAAACTACAATCTAGTATAAATAGTAAAACAAAATTAGTTGTTGCAAAAGATACAAATGCTAATTCTAGTAAAATTAAAAAAGCACACGAATTAAATATCAAATTGATTTCTTTAGAAGCATTCAATAAAACTTATTTATAACGATTTTGATTAATATATTTATTAATAAAACTTATTTATAACGATTTTGATCAATATATTTATTTATTTTTTATTTTTTATTTTTTATTTTTTATTTAGTTTCAATTTAAAATATTGTATATTATTATAACTGTTAAAATTAAAATGACAGTTACTAAACTGCGTAAAACTAAAATGCATACTGCTAAACGGCGCAAAACGAAACGGACAACTACTAAACGACGTAAAACTAAACGAACAACTGCTACACTGCGTAAAACTAAACGGACAACTACTAAACGACGCAAAACGAAACGGACTGCTAAACGGACAACTACTAAACACTTAAAAAGAACTTTAAAAGGAGGCCAAAACCCAACAATTAAGGCAACTAATAGGACTAGTATAAAGTTAGAGTTAAATAATAAAACTATATATACATTAGCAACTGCTGATAGTATCACTGGTAATAGTACGGTTTGTAATAATATGTATAATAATCCAGTCAGTATTGAATTTGAAGAACAAAATAGTAAGATTATATTAAAAGTAGATACTATTAAAAATGGTCATTTAGATAACGACGGAAAAGGAATTTTTATTACTAGTGCACCTGACGGTTCTTGTTTAACTAATGATTATTATGAATTTGCTTCTTTTGATGCTAATCCTAATGATTTTAATAAAATTAAAATCGTATTAAAAAAACATATGTTTACAGTAACTGATAAATTTAAAAATGAACATGAATTAGTATATAAAAGTAAGTATACTTTAAAATTCCCACAAACAAAACAAACAAATCAAACAACTCAATCAAATCCAATAAATCAAATAGTTACATTTATATATAATGAAAAAGGACATATTGATATTATAAGTGATGCTAATTATGATGTAGGTGATATAATAGTTAATAACGGAATTAATAAATTTGACATAGTGAATGGTTATTTTAGAAGTGCATATAATATAGACCCTGGCGAAGCGTTTGAACCATACAATATAATCAACATAGAAAATAAAACAATAAGTTTAGAATTATAGATATAAATAATGGTAATAAAACTATTGATATTTATATTGATGAAAATAAATTCTAGATAAGGTTTGTCGAACACTTCAATCTAGTATAAATAGTAAAACTAAATTAGTTGTTGTAAAAGATTTGGATGCTAATTCTAGTAAAATTAAAACAACACATGAATTAAATATCAAATTGATTTCTTTAGACGCATTCAATAAAACTTATTTATACGGATTTTGATTATTATATTTTTTATTTTTTATTTTTTATTTAGTTTTAATTTAAAATATTGTATATTATTATAACTGTTAAAATTAAAATGACAGTTACTAAAATGCATACTTCTAAACGGCGTAAAACTAAACGGACAACTGCTAAACGGCGTAAAACTAAACGGACAACTGCTAAACGGCGTAAAACTAAACGGACAACTACTAAACGGCGTAAAACTAAAATGACTGATACACTGCGTAAAACTAAACGGCGTAAAACGAAACGGACAACTACTAAACGGCGTAAAACTAAACGGACAACTACTAAAAACTTAAAAAAAACTTTAAAAGGCAGTCTAAAAGGCGGTGCAAACCTACCACAACCGACACATGGTACAAACGCAATTATTTTAAACAAATTATATAATTTAGAAGTTAAAAATTATACAGATTCTAGCGCAAAAAAATGTAGCGTTGGTGATACCACCGATGTTGTTATAAAATTTGTTTTAAGTAGTAATGTATATAGTATACATTCAAAGTTTGGCGATAATGATTTCACTTACTGTGGTTTAGTAAACACGCAAAATAGTACAATTGCTACTGCATATAATACATCAGAATGTTTTCTCATAAATACAACCTATAAATTTTCTAGAAATGCAGGAAGTGACGACATAATTACATTTACAAACACAAACCCGTTATACCTCCTACCTGGTAGTAGGACGTCCGCTATTGTTTTAAATAAGAAATATATATTACTGGATCCTAAAAGTGATAACGATTGCAGAGACGCAAAAGATGGTTATAGTGCTTATATGAAATTTACAGAACATTATGGTAATCATTACGCAATTATAGAAGATGAAAACTATGGTGCTGTAGACACAAAAACTAGTACAATTACTATTAATCATGAGACTTCCAATATACCCTGTTTAACCAAAGGCACAACATATACATTTTCTAGACCACCAAAATTCCCAATGAGAATTAAATTTGAAGAAACATCACCACCAGCAGCAGTAGCAGCAGCACCACCAGCAGCAGCAGTAGTAGCAAACCCCGAAGAAGAATCATTCGGGTTTGGTGCTGAGGAAGGCCAATTAAATAAACAATTTAAAGTTGCCAACGCGGCTGCTAAGACAAACTAAAAAAAATAAAAAATAAAAATAAACTAATCATTCTAATTAATTAATATAAATTAAAATTGAATATTTATAATTAATAATATAATATACATATTAAAATACATATTAAAATACATATTAAAATATATATTAAAGTATAATTATAAATACAAATGACAGATAATTCAGAAGACTATCCTGGATTAGCTAATTTAGGCGCAACTTGTTATATTAATTCAGTATTACAATGTTTAAAGTTTTCTCCATCTATAATAGAACATATGTTAAATAAAAAAGAGCATGAAAAGGATTTAAAAATATTAGAATTAATTAATGATTTTGATGATGATATTGAAACTAATGAAGAGTTTAAAAAATACAATATAACACTACAAAAAATAAAGGATTTAAATGTATATTTCCATTTAAAACAATTATTAATTAATTTGTTAAAAGAAAATAATACAGTAAATCCTGCTAATTTTATTATTGCTTTTAAAAAACATAGTATGCACGCACAAATGGAATTATTTGGAGGTCAAAATGACCCTAGTGAATTTTTAATTAGATTATTAGATGTTATTAATGATTCTAAATCTTATCCATTTACATTACCTCTAAAATATAAAACGATTGAAGAATGTGGTGCATCAATTGAAAAGCAAATTATATTTAAATCGCAAAAAAATATGATAGATACTTATTCAAAAAAATACAGTTGGATTATTAAACAGTTTACATATCAACAAATATTGATTACAAAATGTTATAATTGTGACTATTATAGTTTTCAAACGGATCCATTTCAAGATTTAATTGTTGAAATACCTGTTGTTGAATCTAACGTAAATTTATATGATTGTTTAGATAATTTTTTCGCAAAAGAAATTCTTAATGATTGGAAATGTGATAAATGTAATAACGCTCAAAACAATTCTAATCAAAGGCGTATTATAAATTTACCAGAAACATTAATAGTTACATTTAAACGATTTAAACATCTTGATTTAAGAAGTGGCCCTACTAAAATTACAAAACATATTGATTTTCCTACAATTTTAAATTTAAATAAATATAAATTAGTTGATAGAGACAGTGAAACAACATATCAACTTTATGGTATAATAAATCACGAAGGTAGTATAAATAATGGTCATTATTATTCCTTTTGTAGAAATTTAAATAATGATGATACAAATTGGTATTGTTTTAATGATCGCCATGTGTTTAAAATAAATGAAAGTAATTTAATTACAGATAAGGCATATATGCTATTTTACAAAAAAATATAAAAAATTCGCAATACATATTTTAACATTTTAACATTTTAACATTTTAACATTTTAACATTTTAATTTTTTTATATTTTATTTTATATTTATATTATATTATCTAAATTATTTTATATATATATTATAAGTTAAGTATAAGTTAAGTATGAATTCGCAAAAAATAAATATAAATCCACAACAAATATTAAAAAATCCTAAACAATCATATAAACCAATATCACATCAATCAAAATACAAATCAAAGTCTAATGTGACTAGTAGTAATAATATTATCTATATTGTAGGTGGTGTGTTTTTAATTATAATTATTATTTATGTAATTACTATTTTAAGAAAATCAGACGATGTTGATGATAATGATGGTAGTCAATTGACATCAGGTATAGCATTATCATTGAGTAGTCCAAGTGAAAAAAAAGAAATATTCCATATAAAAAAAGATTATAGTAAAGAAGAAGCAAATAGCGCATGTAAAATATTAGATAGTAGATTAGCAACATATTCTGATCTAATAGATGCTGCTGATGATAAAATGTCATTGTGTGAATATGGATGGATTAAAGGAGAAAAGGATAATCCTACTACGGGTAGCATAAATAGTTATTTTATTAATCAAGATAAAGAATGCACAGACAAAGACATTGAAGATTCTAACCCATATGATAGCAATAAAGATAACAATTATGCTATATATAAAGGAGGTGCAATTATTGAATATGGAGACTCTATAGGTGTTAATTGTTATGGTGTTAAACCAAAAGAACCTGTTGATGAAGATAAAATAGCTGCTGATAAAGCAATACAAGATGCTGAGAAAACTGCTACTGAAAATAAAGAACAAGAATTTAGGGACTCAGTTATGGCAGCAACAATTGTAGGATTTAATAAACATGACAGTGTATAAAACATAAATAATGAAATCATTTTAATCTTTTTAATCTTTAATACCTCTATTTTCATAATTGTAAGATTTTGATTTATTATTAACATTTTTCTCATTATTAAGATAGTATTTTGTTTGAGTTCTTGCAGGACTGTTTTCAATAGCAGTTTCAACATTAGTTCCATATGCTGATTTAATATTTACAAATATTAAGGAGTTGTCATCATCACTATTTGGGGTTTGTTTGGTTTGTTGTTGTTTTTCAAATACATTGTTCATACCGATTTCTCTACGAAGATTCTGTTTTCGAACATGTTTAAAATAATTACCTGTTTTTTTAGATTTTAATCGTATTTCATCATAATTAGGTGTTTCATCAGCATTTAAAATAGGTTCTATAATCCAATAAGCTTCTTCTTCATTTCGTATTTCATTTCTAATAATATTAGTTTCTCCGTCAACTGATAAACATCTATCATATTTATTATTATTAATATTAAGAGTTAAAATATAATATAAATTCTTAGCACTAGTATTTACTTCAACAGATTTTTCTATATTATTATTATACATATCTGTATGAACAATGTAATATTTGAAATTTGTTGCTTTATTACTAATAATTGCTTCTGGCATTTGGACTATATAACTATATATACTATATTTGGGGTCTCTTAAAGGCATTCCATTCCATCCCAGTCCTAACCGTTTATATTTTTCATCAACCGGTTTAACAGTATTAGATACAGTAGTATAATCTTCATTTATTTTATATAATGGTTTTTTAGTTGTCTTATCTTTATCATCTTCAAATCTAAAAAAATTATAACTATTTTCTGCAGTGGCTTCATTATTATTATCTGATGTAGCATATCCTACTATTTTTTTTTTATCATATGTTTCAAATAATGTTTTTATTGATGCTTTATTTTCAATAAGTGCTCTTTTAGGAATACATTTAGTTCTATCTAATTCTGGTTTATCATATCCGTGTGATGAAATATCACCAAGAGATTCATATCCATTTAAACACTTAGGTCTCCATATAGAAACATTCATTTCTTCATATGAATCCTTATTATCCCACATTTTTTGATAATCTAATGGATTAATAACATCTCCTGTAATCATAATATTCCCTTTTTTAGGTGTATTAAATTGTAATTGTTTGTTTCGCGGAGGATAAATAACTTTGTCTTTACCTGGATATTTTTTTGATAATTTAGTAGGATACCAATCCCACACTTTATTACGTTTAAATTCTATTTTAGAGGAAGTATCTGGTTTTTGTTTAGTTGAAAATGTATGTGTTTCATTTTCATCTTTTATATATGCTGTAGTTGTTATTAAACTATCTAATGTCTTATTTCCTTGTGTTGCTGTTGCTAAATCTCCCATTGGATAATAAATTTCTTTTTTATATGTAAGTGGATTATGATTTTTCCAAAATACACCTACTTTATTATTATTTCTAGGATATTTTCCTTTTTCTTTTTTAGCAGAATTAGTATTCGCATTATTCATTACATTTTCATATTCAATATCCATATGATTACTATGTATAATTTTAATTCCCGGTTTATGATCGATTGGTAAATAATTAACAGTGTCCGGATCATTGTTTATTTTAACAGTTAGTGGTTTAATAACGCGTGTTTTACCCCATTGATAAATGTCATATTTTTCAATTGTATCGAAAGGATTTTTATTATTAATCCATTTTATTTCATTATTATCATTTGCGTTACTTCCAGCATATTTACTATAAAAAAAGTTTTCATTCGTTTCTCCTGTTTTTGATGATTTTGGTAATGCCGTATAAATTAAATCTATCCATTTATCACACATATTAATAATATAATTATTAACCTGATTACTGTCCTCTTTAAATTCAACACTATCTTTATATTCACGCGAATATGATATATTTTCAACAATTTCATTTAATAATAAATTTCTTAATTTATAATCTATTATATTTCCGTGTTCATCTTTAATATTGAGTTTAATGTTTGTTGATTGAAATTTATCTTTTCTAGTTAATGTATTGTATTTTTTTTGTATAGCATTAATTAATGTCTTCTTAATTTCTTGTATTTTACATTCTGATTTACATTCTCCATTTAATCCTCGTTCTCCACGCTGTCCTCTAAACCCAATACTTCCAGTAGGACCGGTGAAGTTTAATATTCTTGTATTACATACTGTAATGACTATTATATTACATAAAATGAAAAATAATATATAATATATAATATAAAAATATACTGTGTAATTTTTTTGTATTTTTTTATTTTGTATTTTTTTATCTATGTATAATACACCTACATAAGAATAAAATAATAATACTATAATAAATGCTATAACTCCTAATATCATTGTTTATATGAGTGTTGTATATAGTTTTTATATAGTTTTATAGTTTTATAGTTTTATAGTATTCTTTTAAAATTAAAATAGTAATTCTATTATAATATATATATATATATAAATATACAAAAATATATTTAATCAATAAAAATAATGAAAAAATAAGTATGTTTTTATTCCATAATATATAATGTGTCTTTATTAATAGCGATAGTTTTATCTACTAGTGAAAACTGTATTTTATTAGTAAACCGATTTTTTAATACTTTTTTTTTATAGTTTTTATAATTTTTATAACTTGGTGAGATTAGAATTTCATTTTGTTTATTTCCAGAAAACATTAATTTAAAATAAAAACTAGTATCCTTTAAATTAACAGTAGCGTCAAGTATGATTCTACTTGGGTCATTTTTATCAATTTTTAAATATGTGTGTTTATATTTTAATATATAATTTGGATAATTATGTAATTCAAATGTTATGTTGTGTGTATTAGAAAATTGCAATGTTCCTTTTTCAGGAATATACATAAAATGATGTGCGGAATAATCAACTCCTTTATTATCAAATCTAGGTATTCCTTTCCATCCAAGACCTAATTTATCTTTTAATTTATTTAATCGTTCATCATTTATTGGTGCGATTACTTCTTTAAATAATGTATGTATGCTTACTTTCTGATTATGTAATTTTTTATATTTTGCAGTATTAGGAAAACTAGATATGAATGCTATATATTCAATAATTATTTCAAATAAATCAATATTTTTGCTAGTAAATTCAATTTCGTCACTTTCTAATATTTCAACTATTAAATCATTAATATTATAAAGATAAAATAGTTCTACATCATTTAATACAGTAAGGTCAATGTTTTTGTTTTTGTTTTTGTTTTGTAATCCATTAAGTAATGCTATTACTTCTTTAGTTTCTGTATTATCATAATTTTTTTGATTTAATTTTTTAATTTCTTTATCAATATCATCATCAGAAATATATAATAAAGTATTATATTCATCACGTGTCCCTGTTTTATCTTCTTTATAAAGAGAAGGATGTTGTTCGTCATCTCCACCAAGATGAATATCTCTGTCTAAATCATCTCTTATAATACAAGATTCTTTTATTCTATACATATCTGGTCTATATTTTCTTTTTTTAAATTCTGATAATTTTTTAATGCCATATATTGCTGAACCAATTACAAATGCGAGAGGATTCAAGGCTAATAAAGGGGCCAAAAACTGTTCTTTTTTTAAAGTTTTTTGTTCAGCTTCATATACAGTATCTCTGGATGCGATAACAGAATCATGATAATCTTTTATACGCTTAGTTTCTAATTGAAACTTACTTAAATTATATGCGTTTTCATGTGTAGCAGGAACTTCATTATTATTCTCATTTACTCTTGGAGATAATGAAAAAATTTGAGCGTTATCAATTGTATATATATACCAATTGCTAGAATTAGAACCATATTTAGGCCTTTTAGAACGATGTGTATCCCATACTATTTGTGGATTTAAATCATATTTTTCTTTAATATTTTCAACACAGTCATTTGGAATACAAACTGGTTCATTACCTTCTGTTGGCGTAAATGTTAATTTATCTATTCGTTTATCTAATTCATCAGGAATATTTTCTCTACTTGTATAGATTTCTCCCATAGATGTATATCCTTCGGGACATCTGGGGCGATGTATAACACCTTTATAATGACTATAACGGGGATGTTTTTTACACATTTTACATTTCCAATGTCTAGCAAATTTTTTTTGTAAATCGTCCCATACAACATCATATGAAACAGGTCGTTTTACATCTCCTGAAACAAGTATAGTTTCTCTATTAGGACCTGCATCATTTCCTTTAGAATGTGATACATTATCTTCTTTTAAATTACCATATACATAATTCTTTTTTACATCTGGTGTATCTTTAACTGGTGCTAAAACAACATCTCCTATAGAATGATATTTTTCTCCATTATAATCTTTTGAATAAGGTCTATATGCTCTTAATTGTTCCTTCATGGTTGTTCCAACATCATCATAACTTAAATAATAATCATTTGTTTTAATTATTTTTAGTTTTCCTTTTTCATTTATAGGTATTCCATCAACCTTGGATTTCTCTATTTTTGTATAATCTTGAAATCCTTCTTTATCGATTTTTTTTTTATATTTTGTATTAACAAAATCGCCACGCGCTCTACCTTTTTTAGGAATTCCCCAATAAAAAATATCATATTTCTTTATTTCATTAAATGGGTTATCTTTCGTCCATTCAAAGTCATTTTCAGCACCAATAGATTTGAAATAATTTATATTTGACGAATCATATATTAAATCTACCCATTTTAACCATATATCTTTAATAAATTCAATAAGAGTTATAGGACCTCTAAATGCGGCTATTTCTTTAAAATCTTTTGAATCGAGCATTGATTTTATTTTTTCTCTTATATACATATTCGTAATTTTTATGTTAGTATCATTATTAACATTCTGAATTACAGATTGGATATATCCAACCTTCTTAAATTTTTCATTTATTTTTGTATCTCCTTTATATTTTTCTGTTAGTTCATTGATTATTTCGTTTTCCATTTTATTTAAGTTATCTAAGTATATTATATAATCATTTAGTTCCATTTCTTTTTTTTGTATGTCTTTTTCTTCAACAGTAAGTATTGCACCTCCTTTTCTTATTTTTTCTTTTTCTGTTATTCTATGTTGTAGTGCATTTATTATAATATTAAAACCTATATTATCTCTACAATTAGATTCACAAACACCTGTTTCTCCTCTCATACCTTCAGTTCCCATTTCTCCTCTTTCTCCTAATTTCCCTTTTAAATCTTTTAAAGAAAAACTCATAACAAAACTTGCCATTATTATACTTAATGTTAAAATTGTTGATAAATATAGCATCCAAAATATAATATATTCTATATTATTAACAATATCATTTGAAAGTGTATAACCAAATATTCCTACTACTATTAAAAATGCTATAGATCCAAATAATTCAACTATTTTCATTTTATATAATTTATAATATAATTTATAATATAATTTGTTTTTATTATACTAATATGTATAAATATAAAATATAATAATATTTTTTAAAATCAAAAAAATGAATTAAAAATGAATTAAAAAAATGAATAAAATAAAATGAATAAAATAAAATGAAAACTTAGTTTATATCTGGGAATATGTCTTTTTTTAATGTATCCCAATCTTTTTTACTAGTTTCACATTTATTTATTTGCGTTTTAGTTAAATCTTGTAAATCGTTTGCTCTTTTTAATAAATCAGCGTCATTATTACAATTTTCTTTTGATGGAGTTTTAAGGCAGTCAATAGGCATATCATCTCCATAATAATTATTAGTATTAATATAATCATATATTTTATCATCACAATTTTCAATCTTACATTTTTGAGAAAAAGTGCATACTCCTGCATCTCCGGTAGGTCCTTGGTCTCCTTCAGGTCCTCGTTGACCTTGCATACCACTTGTTTGTCTCAAGGTTTTATAAGAGTTAATTGTTAAATAAAGATTTATTAAAGTGAATAATATTAATGATACAACAAGGAAATAGGTGATTTTTAAATTATTATCTCCGATTGTTAATCCTAATATAATAAATAATGTAAATACAAAAAGAAATATTATTATTTGTGTTGTTGTTATATTCGGTTGTGGATTATCAGACATTTTATATTTTATATTTTATATTTTATATTTTATATTTTATATTTTAAAAAAAAGTATAATATAATATATTATACTATTTTATTTTATTTAAAATAAAATGTAAGAAAAAAAGTATAATATATTAAACTATTTCATTTTTATTAAAAATGTTTTTTTTGATTTTCATCTTCAATATCAATACTTTGTTTTTGATTAGAGTCTAATTTAGTTTGCGTAATAATATTATTTTCAGCATCCCATTTATCATCACCTTGATTACAACTTAAAGGGTGGTCTTTTGGAAAGTTAAGACAATCATTAAAATTAACTTGGTCTTCTGTTAATTGGGGATATGTTGTTCTAGTAATTTCAATATGTTTTACTGATGTGGGAACCGTATTATTTTCATTATATATAAAATCAGCATATGATTTCGCTTTAAATGGATACGATGTAGCATAATATAAATAATTTATTCTATTAATTAATTGTTTTGGTAATAATCCTTCAAATGGACTTTTATTGTTTTTCCTCCAAATAGAATGTGTTTCATTACTTGATTTACTTTCTCCTACTAAATTACTATCACTACCATAGTTTTGAGGATTATTATAGTTTGTATTATTTACAAGATTAGGGACATATTTAGGCATTTTATTTAAATTACTAAATGGATTTTTTTCTTTTAATAAACATAAAAATAACATATATGTTATCATTATGATTAATAATGAACCTATTACATTATTTATATTTAGAATGTTAGATAGCAATATCCCTATTATTAAAGATAATATTAGTGAATATATATCAATACATGAATTATCAAGCATTTTATAGTTATTTATATAGTTATTATTAATATATTTATTAGTAATATTTATTAGTAATATTTATTAGTAATATTTATTAGTAATATTTATAATATAAAAATATAAAAATATAAAAATATAAAAATATATTTTTTATAATTAACAATTGCTTTTGGATTTAAGATTATTAATTGCGTTTTTAATTTGGTCTAAAGAAGGTATTCTATCATCTTTTTTAGTATTGTTATTATTTTTATTTAAAGTAGATTGATGTTTTGATTTATTTAATATACTTCCACTTTTAGATAATAATTCGTTAAATAATAATGAACGATTATTATTATCTTTAACAAAATTATTAGTTAATACAGGTTTATTAAGTTTCCTTGGATGTGGTATGTGGTTTAAAGTATTTGTGGAGGAATTCATATTTAGTTTTATTTTTAAATCGTTGAGATTATTCAAAGTTGTTGAAGGATCTAAATCTATAATATTAGAGGAAATGTGTTCTAATAACATTTTATTTTTAATGGCTTGGAGTGGAATGCCCATTTTTTTCATTTTAAAAAATTTCGAATAGCGGTCGTCATCTCCTATAGTTTTCAACCCATCAATTTCACTTTGAAATAGATATTGTATTTTTTCAACTGGAATTGGAGGAGGATCCATAAATTGACTAGGTAATATCATACCTCCGTTACAAAAAATATTAATACCCCATTTATTTTCATCTATCCATATATTTTTAAGTTGTATTATGAAATAACCATATGTTGGTGCTATAAAGTCCCATTCTTTAATAAGTTTATTATTAATATCAATACAAGAACTAGTAAATATATTTAATGGTAAATAAAGTTTTTTTGTTTTATATTTATTATCATCTTTAATGTATGATATAAATGTTTTGTGTTTTAGATTAAGTTTTTTTTGTTTTTTATATTTGGTTAAAATCATTTTTTCTATTCTAGTTAAAATATCAATAAATTGTTGTATTCCTGCGTCATCATTATGTATCATTATAGTTTCAATAGTGGGTTTATATCCCATTTCTTTGCGAACTTTATTTGGTATAAAAAGACGTGGTGTTTTAATGAGGAAATCATTATGGTTATTTGTTTTCTTCGATTGTTGGTCGTTATAGTATATTGGAATATAAGTCTTATTATTGAATATTTGTTTTTTTCCAAATTTTATATTTTTTAAATTTGTTTTATCTTCGTAAAATATATTATAATCCATTGTATTTATAGTTGTATTTGTAGTTGTATTTGTAGTTGTATTTGTATTTATAGTATAATTAGAATTTATTCCATTTAAATTGTTTTTAATTATTTTGTTTTTTTTTGTCATTTTTTAATGTATTTAGATTTTTTAATACATTAAAATTACTAAGATAAATTATAAAATATAAAATATAAATTATAAAAATGAAAAAAAATATAAAGACAAAATGAATTAGATTAATTAGATTATAACTTGCTAAAATAATTAGAATTTAATTTAATTTTGCAGGATGCTTGGTTATAGTATTGCGTTAGTAGAAATAGGTTTATTTACGATTACATCATATGGTATTAGAAAAAGGTTTAAACCATTACAAGAATTACAATGGTTTTCGTATTATTGGTTTATGATGACAATCCTTACATTTGTATGGGAATGTGCTTATATATTTGATTTTGACCAAATTAGTTTAATGGGTGTAGACCTTATAGAGACAAAGACACATGTATGGACTATAGACTATGATTTAAGTTATGTGTTTCCTTGGAAGTTAGCACGTATTTTTTATGCTGAATATGGAGCATATGCTGATAGAGAATATCTAGGATTAACAGATGATTGGAGTAAAACAATTGAATCAAGCCACGCTATATTTTGTGGGTTGTTTTCATTATTTACTTTATTATTAAAAATGACAAGTAATGTATCTAGTTTCAATATTTGTTTAGGTATTAGTATGGGTTCTCAATTTATGAATAGTTTGCTTTATATGATTAATTATTATTATCAATCATATGATAAAGATAATATTAATTATATAACTGATGAATTTCCAGCAGGTGAATTCTTTTTAAAACGCAGATTTATGTATGTAAATGTATTTTGGTTAATATGTCCAGCATTTACGATGATTTATTATTTATTACTTAATACTATATCTAATACTATATCTAATACTATATCTAATACTATATCTAATCAAGGGTCTTATAAAAATCAGTATAGGAATATAAAATCTCCTCCTCCTTATGATAAAAAATGATTTATTTTATTATAAAAATTATAAAATTAAAAATTAAAATCATTTTGTTTTTTATTTTTATTTAAGTTATTATATTTAAATAAAATGTTAAGTGTTAAAATAGTTCAATGTATTCATTTAAGTTTAATAATTTTTATACTAATTAGTCCTTTTTTATCAGCAAAATATTTAACAATAAGTATATGTTTATTATTATATATAATAAAAAATTGGGGAAAAGACAATAAATGTATATTTACAATGATAGAATATCTAATATTAGATCATCCTGAATTAGAAACTGGATTTATTTATAGATTAATAAATCCTATATATAATTTTAAAACAGAAGCAAGTTTTGATAAAATATTAAATATAGTCGTTTTATTATGGTTGGTGTTATTAATTGTTGTTTTTATTTATAAAAGTAAAAAAACAAATTATTTTAAACAAACGTATCCAGAAATTGAACAATATGATAATCATCATTAATTTTATTCTATTTGTTTACTAAGAGATCTTTTAATTCGGCATCATAAAATGCCTGAGCGTTTTTATATTTTTCAATTTCTTCATAAAGTATTTTTTGACTTAATTCCTCATATTTTGTAGCAGCATCATCATTTATAAAATTATCATTTTTAATATCTTCGCGCACTCTATCTTTTAAATTCCTATATTTTCTGGTATAAAAATAGGGTTTTATAACTAAGAATAAAAATATTATTCCTAAAATAAGAGAACCAGCACTGCCAACATAATCTAAATGACATTTCTGTTTAAATAATACTCTATCTTCAGGACCTTTAGATTTACCTCCTCTGAATTGACCCTGGTCTGGTCCATTAAAGTATCTGGTATTTCCACATAGTGTAGAACCTGTAAGGATCATAATTTGATCATATAAAGCCCAACAACAAAATCCACATATAGTGCATATTTTCAAAATACCAGTTCCTGGACATCCTAAATAAAAGCGTTCAAATCCAGGTAAAAAAAATGCTAATAATATGGCAGTAGTCCAATTACGATCATTTGGACCAATTCTCATACTACGATTATGTCTCCTATCAGGACTATCGCGTCTCCTATTATTTCTAGTATCGCGTCTCCTATTATTTCTAGTATCACGCCTACTATTTTTTCTACTAGACATTATAAAATTGTAAGATACCACAAATAATTTATATTAATTTATAATATACAGTTAGAAAAAAATTATGACTTAATTTTATTTAATTTTAGTTTGTGTGTTTGTTTTAATAATAAACATTTATCTAGAATAATTATACTTAACATAACAATAATAATACTTAATATATATATATGTATCTTAATATATGCATCTGGATTAGACGAGGATTCAGATTTTTTAAAAATATTTAATAATCTCCACTTATCAACATCATTATACCCCGGTTTATTATTAATATTATTAATAGCCACATATAATGATAATCTCCATGAAAGAAAGCAAATTAATAAAACTGATAACACTATGGATAATATATTATTATTCATTGTGAATAATAACGTAAATAAATTAACTTAAAAACTTTAAAAAATGTATATATAATTATAAAATATATTTTTTATTTATTTCTTTTTATTTTTACTTTTATTTTTTTTTGTTGATTTTACTGATGTTGATTTTGTTCTACGTCTTTTTTTTGTTAAGATTAATGATAAACCAATAATAAGAACAACACCAACAACACTACCAACAACAATACCTGCTATAGAACCTGTAGTGAGTTTTTTTTTACCAGATCCAGATCTAACGACGGTATTAATACCATTACCATTACCATTACCATTACCATTACCATTACCATTACCATTACCATTACCATTACCATTACCATTACCATTACCATTACCATTACCATTACCACCTCTAGATTGAGATG
>Ga0209632_10001089_pt1 | contig 27751 bp, 14 predicted proteins | sample COG_10_FD_184754 | JGI IMG/M metagenome (GOLD analysis project Ga0209632, IMG submission 184754) | Pelagic Microbial community sample from North Sea - COGITO 998_met_10 (SPAdes) (version 2) | ecosystem: Environmental > Aquatic > Marine > Neritic zone/Coastal water | place: Helgoland, sampling... | reverse complement strand
TGCCGTTGGATATGAAGGCCGCTGCAAGTATAGTAAAAAGAGAGAATACAAAGACAGCTAAAGCAATTGGTATTAATCCAGCTGCAAGATGTACAACCGTGAAGCCTGCTGGGACGACATCTCTGGCATTAGGAACTTCATCTGGTATTCATGCATGGCATAATGATTATTATACGCGTAGAATCAGAGTTGGTAAAAATGAATCTATGTATAAATACTTAATTGCAAATCATCCTGAACTAGTTGAAGATGAGTTCTTTAGACCTCATGATACAGCTGTAATTAGTATACCACAAAAAGCACCTAAAAATTCTATATTAAGACATGAATCACCATTTGATTTGCTTGAAAGAATTAAAAAGGTGGCTACTGAATGGGTTAAGCCTGGTCATAGAAAAGGCTCTAACACTCATAATGTTTCAGCTACTGTTAGTTTAAAGCAAACAGAGTGGGATCAAGCTGGAAAGTGGATGTGGGAAAATAGAGATCATTATAATGGTTTATCTGTACTTCCTTATGACGGAGGTACTTATACTCAAGCACCATTTGAAGATATAAGCAAAGTACAATACGATAACGCTATGAAACATTTAAAAGATGTTGATCTTAGTAAAATCGTTGAAACAGAAGATGAAACAGATCTTGCTGGAGAGATTGCTTGCGGTGCAGACGGTTGTGAAATAAAATGATAGCATCAGCTGTATACGGATTTGTTGCTGCAATACTGGTTCTTGTAATAACATTTATGGTAATAATACTAACTAGTCGGTTTGAAAAAGCCGGCTATGGTATTATGTACGGAAGTTTATTTATTAAAATGGTAACTTTATCTGCATTTACTTTAGCAGTTAAACCTTATTTAGGTGATGCTATAATATATGCAGCTATTGTTTTAATAAGTATAATGTTTTCTAATGTTTATCTTATAATAAAAATAAAACAATGAGAAAATTAGCAATAATAGGTGGTATAAGCCTAGCTAGCTTTGCAGCTGGCAATATGATACTACATAAACAAAAAATCAATTTAAATCCCAATACTTTAGCTATAGCTAGTGGAGGTTTTATAATTGCTTTTGGTATTACTTATAGATTCTAAAATTTAAATTATGTGTGAAAACTGTCCGGGCGGATTTTGCCCATGGTGTTAAATAATAAAAGGGGAGGTCATTACGACTTCCCCTTTTTTGGTTACAGGAACTTTGGGTATGGTGCCCAGTATTTTATTGTTCCTTATTAGCTTCTATTATTAATTCAATTCTATCAGCTTCTTTTTTAGCTCTTCTTAAATCTTGAGATCCATATCCTAAATCTTTAAGCATTTTTATTTGTTGCTCTTTATTAAGCTTTTTTAATGTTTCAAAATCTGTAGAGCCATCAGCTGCTTTATATTTTTCTTCGTACCTATTTAATTTTTTCTCTTTTTTCTGCTCTTCAGTCATAGGACCAGCTTCAGGCTTAGCTTTTATTTGCCACTCTGGCCAACCAGCCATCATAGCTACACTCTGCCAAGTTTCCGTATCTTCAGCTAAAGCAGCATCTATGTTGTTATATTTTTGTAATAATCTATCTAGTGGAACGTTGGTAGTAGCTGAAACAACTTTAGCACCCGACATCATAGCTGGATTTTCTAAACTAAAACCTTTTGTATATATTTCTTCACGCATTTTTTTATTATCAAAAGCGTAAGCAGCTTGTTTTATTTTTGATATTTTAGAACTTATTGGTGGAGAAAACTGAGTAAGTTTCCAAGCGGCGTCGACATACTCAGGTCTACTTCTGTTTGATCTTTCGTAAACATCTAATAAAAAGTTTTTAGCAACAGATACAGAAGCGCCTCCAATACCTGTTCCTTTTAATATCCCGTCTAGCATACCATTATAAGTTCTATTAATAGCTTTAGAGTTGTTTTCAAACGTTTGATCTTCATCTGCAGCTATTTTAAATAAAGCATTTTGTAAGCCGTTGAATATCATATTCTGCACAAAGCCGTAATATATTATTTTACTAATATTTGACTTAGCATCACCTCTGCCATTTTTAAGATCTTGAAAAGCTCTTTTTTGCATACGAGCATACTGCATTGGAGTATTAGCAAACATAAGTATTAAACGACCAGCATCACTAGCTTGTTGAGCAGATATTCTACTTGGATCTGAGGACTGTTGAGATTCTTCAGAAATCTGTCTCCACTCTATTAAAGCTTGTTTTTCTGCTTCTGTTAAAGTTTTACCTTCGTTTTTAACTAAATCTTTTATTCTATTACGGTAAAATGTAGCACCTCCCGTTGCTATAGCAAAACTATCAGCATATTGAGTAGGTAAGTATCCTTTTTGTAGTATGTATTGTATACCTGCTTTAAACTTGTTTTTACTAGTAGAAGCAGCGTCTGCTATTTCGCTTTCATTTATATTTAATTTAAGACCGTTACGCCTATCCATTAAGTAATCAGAGTTCAATAGCTTAACTACATCTTTCCAGTACTGTGGTTGATTAGCAACTGCTGCACCAGCTTTCAAAGGGTTGTTAAATGACCAGTTTACGTAATTAATATTAGAAATCATTTGCAACGCAGCAGATCTAACATTAAAAAACATTATAGCAGCATTAGATCCGTTAACATAATCTAGCATTTGATTACTTAATCTGTTACCTCCAGTTAATCTGTTTTTACCAGCCTTCATTCTAGCTAATATATTCTCTAAAGATTCTCTATACTTAGTGCCGTATATTGCTTCTAACTTGTTTAAATTTTCCTTACTATATACTTGATCTACATTAGCTTGCCATTCTTCTAAATACTTAGATCTTTTACCTGTATTTATTAAGTCTAATAAATCTGTGGTTATAGTTCCAGCTAACCAGCTTTCTTTTGGCTTAGCGTATCCATCTCCTTTAGTGACGCTAAATATTTGATCTGCAAAAGCTTTTAAAACTCCATTTGACTCAACAGAGTTAATTAAATCAGCTTTATCAGTCTTGCTTAAGCCAGGTGTTTCATAACCTGCTTTTTCAAACAAATAAACTCTAACCGCTTGTTCATTGGTGAAACCTGTTTTAGCTTCTTTTCTTAAATCTTTAGGTACGTTAAGTTGTTTTTTAAGCTCTTTAAAATCAGTTAACAATTGTATTCTATCTCTTGATAAATTATCCATAGCTCTAGAGTAAGGATTAAGTAAGTTTTCTTTATACCAAGCCATTTGCTTATCGCCTTTTTTACCTTTAGCTAATGTAGAGTATATTAACCCTGTAAAATCTTCAGCAGAGTGAGGTATAAAAAACTTAAATTTACCTTTACTAGCCCCTATAGTTCTAGCTTTAGCAGCTGAATATTCTTTAAAATATTCTACGCCTGTAGATTCTTCCAACAACTTGTTGAAATCCATGTTTAAGTCTTTAGAAGCTAATGCTTGTTGTACTTTAGATTTTACATCAATAACAGACATAGCATCTTTAACAGCTCTTACATTTTGATATGCATCATCTGCAAAATAAAAATCATTATAACCTTCTGCTGCTTTATCAACTAGCCAATTAGCTTTAGCTTCGCCAGTTGAATTACCTAATCCAATAATATTTTCTTTTTTAAACTCTAAACCTTCGGCTTTTAAAAACTCATATATGGCTTCTCTTGATTCAGGTGCTCTAGCTGTTAAAACAAATAAGTCTTCATTTCCTCTAGCTTCTTTAATCTTTTCTGCAACTTTAAATAAAGGACCACGACCACCATCTGTAACTTTGTTAAAATCACTAAAATCCATTTCCCAGCCTTTATCTTTTAATTCTAAGCCTTTTTTAGCAAACTCTTCAGCGTTTAATTTTATTTCTTTACCATCTTTTCTTGCTATAACAATATTTTTGCTAGTAGCTAGCGTATCATCAAAATCAAATACTCTAATCTTTTTAACAGGTTTATCTTTTTTTCTAGCTAACTTTAATGATTCATCTATAGACTTAGCTTTACCTAAAACTTCTTCTAGTGTAATATCTTTACTAGCATAAACAACACCTGTCGCATCTACTTCTTTTACGTTGTCGTTTATTACACGGTCTTTCTCTTTGTAATATTCAGCAGCTTGTTTAGTTTTAACACCTTCTGAAGATAGTTTTTCATAAGGTATATCTTTAAGCATTTTCTTAATAGCTTCAGCTCCGTATTTTTTAATCATCATCTCAGACACTGTCATACCTGCATACTCACCAGCTATAAACACTTGATCTTGACCTGAGTTTTCTTTAACAAAAGTATTTACTAAATCGTTTTCTGATACTCTACCTTTACTTCCTTTATATTCTTTAGAGTCTTTTAAACCTTGTAGTTCTTTAGGTATTAAATGTTGAGCAACTCCTTCAACCATTATGTCTATTAAAGCCTCTTTGTTTTCTTTTGAAGTTTTACTGTTTTTTATTTCATGAAAACGCTTCATTATATTAAACATTTCCAAAGCGTGCTCATTGTGAGTTAAGTCTGTAGATTTACCTTCTTTTTGCTTTGGCTTAGTAGTTATACTCATCATTGGCACTAAACCTCTAGGTAATCCACTTGAAGCACTTGTTTGTAACTGACCTAAAAATAAACTTTCAGAGTTTTTAAGATTTAATATAGATTTAAAAAACTCTTTATAAGCATATTTATTAGCTTTGTAAGTAGCATCAATAGCCTCTTGTGTAGTGCTAAAGTCTTTTAATGCTTGTTGGCTTGAGTATATTTTCTGCTGCTCAGTTAACCAAGATTCAGGATTTTTATCATATAGTTTAGCAAAAACTTCACTTCTAGCTTTGTTACCAAGACTTCTACCTTTGCTACTAACAGTACTACCCCAGGCAGGTTGAAAAGCATATTTAGTTTTTTCTAAATATTTTTCAGTTTTTTCTTTATTCTCTATTTTACCAAAGTTAGGATCTTCAAGTATTTTTCTTATAAACTCAGGATTAGATTCAACTCCAAAAGTTTTCTTAGTCATAGTGTCTCCATTTTTAAATTTACCACCATGACCAGTGTAGTCTCTAAACTTTAGCATACTTTTAGAATTTAAAGAATTTATTATGTAACTAAAAACAGTGCTGTTTCCCGCTTCTAACATGTCTAAATCTAAGTCTTTAAATATTTCTTTAATAGTATTTTGATATTCTTTTATGTTTTTATCAGTTATCGCCACGGTTTTGTATTTAACACCGTCAAATTTCCCAGCTCCTTGGTATTCAACATTTAACTCTTCATAAAGCTTTTTATAATCTCCTAATTCTTTTTCAGCAAATATTTTAGAGTCTTCTATAGTTAAACCAGTAGCTTCAGATAAATCTTTAACATAAGCATCAAAATCTTTAACATCTCTTTCTTCTATTAGTCTTTTAATTTCCTTATTGTTTGTAGGATCATTTATAATTTTCTCAAAAGAGCTTAAAACTTCTTGAACTCCTTTCTCAGACATACCTGTTTTTCTTATTATTTCAGATATATCATTTAAACCTACTATGTCTCCACCTTCATCTCTTAAATAAGCTAAAGCTTTTAATCTTTGCTCTTGAGTAATATTCTTTATTCTCTCTATGCTTTCTATAAATATAGGCTTAGAAGCCATAGCTGGCGACTTGCCAGAAGATAAGTTTTCTTTTTCGTTAGCTGTTAAACCATCTTTCTTTCTTATAGTTCTATTAGTTATAGCTTTACCTGTTTGATGTATTAAAGCTTTTACTCTTTGATCTATTTTACCGTTTTCTTTTAATGTCTGCAGCTTATCACTACTTATGCCAAAATACTCTTCAAACTTTTCTTTATTAAAAGGTTTTTTAGTTTGTTTAGTTAAGCCAGGACCTGTTTTAGCTCTTTCACCCTTTGTATAAAACTCATTTAGCAGTACGGTTTGAACTCCAGTAGACGTACCTCTAACACCTTCTTTAGCTCCTTCTCCAGCTAAACCATCAGGAAGTAAGTCGTAAAGCATTTTACCGTTATCTCTTATAAACTCTTGAGATGATATAACTTCTTTACCAGATAATCTTGTAGATCCTTTTTTAACTTGACCATTGTTGTCATTAACTTTAGATTCTTTTACGCCAAACTCAGATGCTACGTTTGAAAGATCAGGGGTTTCTTTGTAAGATTCAGGCAATTTATCTAATCTAGTAGATATATTTTCTTCTGTAGACTTTTGTTTAGTAGATTCTATAATAGTTATTGGCTCTATTAAAGCTTTGCCTTCAGCATCTGTTTTGCCTTCTTCAAATTCAACTCTCTCAACTCCACCAACAGCGTCCTCCATTTTCATAGTCTCCATAGCTATTTCAGCTCCTTCACCTCCAATAACATCTTTAAATACTATTTTATTACCTTCTCTAAAACCTAACTTAGATTCAACTATAGCATTACCTATCTGTAATCTTAAATTATCTATAGCATAAGCACCAAATGGTACTTCTAAATTTTCTACTTGTCTTTTTCTTTCAGCAAACTGTTCAGCTGTTTCACCAGCCTTTTGCTTCATGTTTTTAGTCTCTCCATAAAGCTCAGCGTATCTATAAAGCTTTTTGTCTAAAGCCTCTTTCATAGCGTCTCTATCAGTAGAACTTCTAAAATTAAAATCAGATTTAGTTTCCCATGTTTTTAAAACATTTTCAACCAGTGGAGTATTATTCCAATATAGATTAAATACATCAGCTTCTGTTTTAGCTTCATAAGCTGTAGGTAACTCTTCTCTAGCTTGATTAGCTTTTATTTCTTTAACTACTTTATCATTTTCCGCAGCTCTTTCTATAGAAGAAGCTTTTATATCAAGACCTTCTTTAGAAGCCATTGTTTTAGCTTTCTTATAATTAGCGTCGATGTTTGCTGGATAATATTCTACATCTGATAAATCTACTTTACCTAAAGCTGCAAATTGACTAGCTGATACATCAGAAACATAACCCCTTTGATATTCTTTACCTAAGTCACCTAACATTTTAACTAAGTCTTCGGCTGTTTTAGGTTCACCAAAATTACCTAATCCATATTTTTTTCTAATTAATCTAAACTCAGATTTTAATTCTTTAACTAAAGATCCAGCTAAATATTTATTTTGATAGTACATTTTAGGATCTGATAGAAATTCAGTTAAGAAAGCTATATACTCTTCACCCTGTATGTTTTTATCTTTATACTCTTCCTGTATACCTCTTCTTAATTCAGTGTCTTTAAACGCGCCGAAATCAACACCTTTAAACATTTCACGCATCTTGTTGGTAAATATAGTTTTAGCTTCTGGATTGTTTTTAAAGTAAGCATTGAAAACTACGTGAGATAATTCATGCAAAGGTTTTCCAGGGGTGTATTTACTTAAGTCTATTAATATTTTGTTTTCACCTGGTATAAACTCAGCTGTATTGCCTTTGCCCATTTGTGAAGCAGCGTCTTCAGCTTTTAAAAATACAACTTCTGGAGCTACAAATGTTGACTCTCCATTTTTATTTTTCTTAGCAGCTTCTCCAATAGCTTTAAATATAGGGTTTGTTATCTGTTTGTTAAAATTCTTTTCAAAATCTGGGTTTAACTCAAACTCTCCTTTTTCGTTTTTTATTCTTTCACCAGTTAAAGGATCTGTAGCAAATGGATTTAAAGACTGATATTGAGTTCTTATGCTCATCATTTGATCTACAGTGTTTATAGTTTCTTTAACTTTAGATATTTTATCTATAATAACTTTAGCTTGTTTACCTTCTGGTGTATTTTGTTTAGAAAGATTAACTAGCTCTTCTTGTATTTTTTTCTCTTTATCACCAGTAGTTGTAGGTATTTTTTCACCATCTTTAGTTAGTTTTTCCTTAGGTATTGTGTTAATGTTGTTGTCTTGCAAAAGTCTTTCACCTTGTTTTGCTAACTCACTAGATCTATTAGAAAGCTTGTTCATTTCTCTACCTAAACTACTGTTAGATTGAAAATCTCTAAGTTTTAAATGTTGAACACCTGTTAACTTGAACATCATCACATTAGACAAAAACCTTTTAGTAGCTTCGTCAGTATCTCCATACAGCTCGCCTATAGCTGAATTAAAATCCCCATTGTCTAACATATCATCAACAATAGCATGTATTATTTCGCTACCCTCTATAGACATAGCCCCAGCAGGTCCAGCCTTAGCATATTTATCCATTAAAGTATTTAAACCTACTCTATGTTTTTTAAAGAATTTTATAGGTTCAAAAACCTTTCCTAATCCAAAAAACATTGCACCTGTACCTAATCCAAAGTCAGCAGTAGTCGCCTGCATTTTAACTTCTTCTTTTCCAGCCATAGCTACTGTTCTCCAGAACTTAGGTAATCTAGCTATTGCAGCTGGTGTTCCCATACCACCTGTAGCTGCTTCAAAAAGAGCAAATTCAAGTAGCGTAGGTACAAAGCCGCCTGTAGCGTTAGCTGTCATTTCAGACAGTCCCATTTCAAAGTTCTCTTTTTGCTCTGGACTTAGTTTTATAGGTTCTGCTTTACCAGTCTGTACACTTTTAGAGTTATTTACTATAGATACAACTTTTTGTATTTCATCTAGTTTATTTCTAGAACTTTCTCCTAATACTTTTTTTACTTCTTCTTGGTTGTAACCACCCCATTGCATTAAAGCAGCTTCACCAGTAGCTCTACTTCCAGTTTCTATAAAGCCTAAAACATCTTTTACTATACCTTCGGCCCTATCTGTAGGTTTTTTTATTAAAGCAGGGTCTTCTCCAAGTTCTACTAGCTTATATAAACCTCTAATTTCAGCTTCGGTTTCTAGCTTTTCCTCTTCCCATATTCTGTAATTTAAAATATCTTCACCTTTTTTTCTAGCTAAAACATTATCTAGTCCACCTTTGTAACCACCAGCTTCTTCAGTTCTAACACCTAAATTATATAGATCATTATAGGTTAACTCAATTTCTTTTATGTCTTTTAAAGTTTCTGTATCAACTAACCTAACTCCTCCAATAGCAAACTGATCAGTAACTGTAGATATGTTAAAGCCTTTGGCGTTTAAATAATTTTTAACTTTAACTATTTCTGAAGCTTCTTCAATTAATAAATCTTTTAAATTAATTTTAATTTTATCTTTTCTACCTCTACTATCTAAATACTCTGTTTCTAGTATTTTATTATTTAATAAATTCCTACTTAAATCTCTAGCTGAAAGTTTCTCTAAGTCGGTTCCTTCACTAGCAAACATATTCAAAGCAGTACCCATATTTGCTGCATTAGCTTCTATTTGTTTTAACTCTTCTTTTTTCTTATCAGAAACATTTAAAGTATTTACCCAGTTACCAGTGGCATCCCAAACACCACCGCCAAGTTCTTTTTGTTTTTTAACTAGTTCTTCTTTTTGTTTTTTAAATTCAATTATTCTAGCATTATCTTGTGAGCTTTTGCCTTGCTTTAATTCTAATTGTTGAATTTGTTCGTTAATATCTGAAATGTTAGCATTTAAGTTTTTTAACTCTACTTGACCCTCTGTTAAATTATTTTCTAATACGCTTATTTTATATTTCTTGTATTCCTGACTAGCCTCATTTCTTTCCAGGTAATTTACAGCATCTTCTTGAATCCTGTCATTAGCTATATCTTCAGACTTAGCGTCAATAAGCGAATTCATGTTATTTGTTTTGTATATAGCTTGAAAGCTATCTTTAGTTATGTTTAAACCTGTTTGTTCTTTGACATTGTTATAAACATAATTTTCAAATATCTTTTGCTCACTATCATTTAGCTTATTAAAACTAGCTGATAAAGATTCGTTCTCTGTTCTTATACCTGGAAAAACTTTTTTAAGGTTTGTAGCAGCGTCTATAGCAATGCCTTCTATGCTATTTACTATTGTTAGCATTTCATTAGCTTCAGGACTTCTACTTTTACCACCATAAGTTACTCCTAATTCTTCTGGCAAAAATGGAGCTGATTTACCCTCTTCCTCTACTATCTCTACTTGATCATATAAGTTATTTGTTGAGGTATCTCCATAATCGTCATAATTAACCGTTAACCCTGTTTTGCTATACACTTCTTGCTTTACAGGATCTGTTTCAGTCTTTTTACTTACAAACTCTTTAAACTCATTAAAATCACTAAATTGAAAAGATGTACCTGCTAAATCAAAGCTTTCTTCTTCACCTGTTGATTTATTTTTTGCAGTAATACCGTTAATATCAAACGCAGATTCTTCAAATTCAAAATTAGGATAAAGCTTAGCTAGTTTTTCCTTGTTTTTCTTTAAAAAGTTTTCTTCAGTATCTGTCCAGTCTTGCTCTGTTATTTCAAGCTTTTCTTCTTTAACGGGTTCTTTAACTAGATCTTGATTTAGATTTAAAAAACCAACATCAGTTTTAAAAGTTTCAATATCCGGTATATCAAAGTTCTCACTAATCATACTTTCTCTAAACTGTGAAAGCTTAGATTCGTCTTGCATATCTACTTTAAAAGTTTCGTAATCTGGTAAATCAAAAACTTCTAAACCGTTTTGATAAAGTTGACTTAATACTTTTTCGTTCATATTAATTGTAAGCTTTTTTCTTTTTTGGAGTAGCGCTTATGAAGGCTTTATTTAAAGCTTCATTGTCTTCTAATAAGTTTTCAAAATTAGGATATATGTTCCATCTACCATACTGATCTTTAGTATAAAGCGAGTTAGGGTCAGCTTTCTTCATTAACTTAGCATCGATAAGTGTTTGTCCAGAAGCATATTTATCTGGATTTAAACTTATAAACTTTTTAATGATTCTCACTTTCTTTTTTGTTGGAGGCATTGGCATCATTTTTGTTTCTTTTTGACCACCCATATTCGTAGTAATTGTTGACGAGCCTTTTAAGTTTTCATCTATCCAGCTGGTATATGACAAGCTTTTTGAGTTTTTGTCATCGTCATCATCACCTTCTTCATCGCTTTTGGGTAAAGAAACATCTATAGTTAATACATCGTTTTTAGGTCCAAATGAATTTCTAGCCATATCAACCAAAGCTTGTTGAGCTATTTCTCTTTGTTCCTCACTGTTATTCCAACTTCCTTCACCACCTAAATTCAACCAAAAACCTTTCATTTTTTGATCATCATTTAATATAGGAACAACAGCTTCACTTAGCATAGAATCATAGTTTGAACCTTTTTTTAAGTAAAATTGATCTTTTTTTGTAGTAATTGTTCGACCTTTTGAATCTTTTACTTGAGTTCCTTTTCTAATTTTAAATTTGCTTTCATTTTCTTTCATCATTACATCATGAACAGCTTGTAAAGCTTCTCTTGGATCTTCAACAAAGTTTATAGGATAATCAGGGTTTTCACCACTCATTATAGCATTTAAACCTTCTATAGATATTTTTTGTCCATCTTTATGTACTAAAAAAGTTTTACCATCTTCAATAACTGTAGATACATTACCACTTCTAGTAGGTGAATACATGTCGTTAAATAGTTGAGCTATTTCAAAAGTTTTTCCAGAACCATCATATACAAAAGAACCAACTTCACCTTCTTCTTTATTCATTGCATCTTGAAGTCTTTTACTAAAAGCGTTTATATTTGGTATTGCAGTTTCTATGTTTTTTAATGATTGATCAAACACTGCTAGTTTAGCATAACCGTCTCCTGCATCTATATTACCAAGCTTAATATCAGATACAATACTAGCATATTCTTTAGCTTGATCCATCTGAGCTTTTTTAAATCCTTCATCAAAAGTTGCTCCACCGGCTTGTTCTTCACCAGCTATCATTTTCATTTTTTGATCTAAGTAATTTAACTGCTCTTGTTTTATACCTTCAAGCTTTGCTTTTTCTGCTCTCCAATCTTGTAATTCAAATTGATATTCAATATCTTTTTGCCTACCTACTTGTCTAGCTGCTTCTCTTGTTAATCCACTTACTCCAGTTAATCTACCTGGACTTATTGTTTTTACTCTTGGCATGTTTATTGTATTTTTCTTTTCATAATCTTACCTACTCCCCCAGGCCCGTCTTGTAAGTCTTCGTAAGGAACTTTTTCTCCATTTATAGTTACATAACCCATTGAAGTTGTTTGGCCAAATTGTGCTTGATCAACAGGCATCATGCCTTTTCCTGGAAATGCTGACATAGCTTGATTACCAGTAACAATACCCATGCTTCCTACGTCTTCAAACACTGGTTGATCTTGTTCGTCAATAATATTTAAATTTATTTCTTCTTGTATATCTTGTGGTTGGCTTCTAGTTAATGCATCTACGTCAACACCGCTTGTCACTTGATTACCTGTAGCTATTTGAGAGTCTATTAACGACTGATCTCTTCTAACTTGACTTTGACCTTGTTGATTTCCACTACCTAATCCTCTAGCAGCTTGTAAACCTAAGCTACCTAATGCTCCAGCCATATCAGCTGCTCTTTCGCCGTAAGCAAATTGCTCCATACGTAGCTGATCAGCTTTACTTTGCTCGTAATCCATTTGCTGACCTCTTCTTTGCATTTCAGCATTTTGAACCATTATTTCTCCTTGAGCTTTTAGTCTTTCATTACCAACTTCTTGCTTTTCAATGTCAGCTGCAATACCAGCTTTACTTCTTAGCGCTGCTTGAGCAAGTGCAGTAGCACCACCAGCAGATGCTCCTTGAGCTCTTAATGTATCTAGTGTATTAGCTAAAGCTTTATCAGTCTCTTCCATTTTGATCTGATTAGCTTGAGTAGCAACACTTAAATTATCATATGGATTATATATAGGAGTTTCCATATAGTTTTTCATAAGAGTATCTACATAACCTTGTTGCTTTTTTAAATCAGTCTTTGCTTTTCTATTTTTAATAAAAGCATCAACACCTAATATAGCAGATGGTACAGCAGCGCCTGCTACCGCCCACATATTGTATGTTTGGTTAGGCATTCCAATCTCATTAAGCTGTATAGCTTGGTCTATGTTTTTACCTTTATATTTTTCTAATCCCATAATATTTTATCTTGATGATACTACAAATTCTGTTGATACAGCAAATAACTCTTTAGTTCCACCAAAGTTAGTCGATGAGTCAATTGACATTTTAACTGTGGCAAAATGTCCTTTTATACCTGTCATAGAAGATCCAAATACAATTTCCTCTGGTTTTTCTATGCTGTTATTTATTAAGTTGGCAAAATATTTATTATCTTTTCTACTAAAACCAGCTCTGTATAATATACCTTTATCTTTGTATAAGCCTTCTTCGTAACTTTTTATAATAGATGAAGTATCTCTATCAGCATCTTGATTATCTTGACTAGTTGATATATCTCCAACTATATCAGATCTAAATGAATCAACTTGCCAACCGCTACTTCCTTCATAATTAACAGTTTTAAAGTTTTTATAACTAGAAGGAGCAGTATTAAAAACAAAAGTTATAGAAGAACTATATTGGACACCATAAAAGTTATTAGTATTTGTCCTCTGTGTATCATCATAGTGGAGATACAGAGAGTTTTCTTTTGTAGTATAAAAATTATTTTTTAAACTAAATATAAATCCAGGTCTATAAGTATAGAAAGTAGTCCAACCTCTTACGGACTCATCAAAAGCAAGCGTACTATAATAATCACTTGTTTCTTCTGTTGTTTTACTACCTGAACTTCTTTGTAAGGATATTACGTAGTTATTTTTATAATTATCAAAACCACCCTGTATTTTGTCTTTTTTAAAAGTTTTAAATCTAAAACTAGGGCTTATACCTGTCTGTGGAAGAAATCCATCTCCTATTTTACCAGAGCTAAGATAAACAACAGCTCCATAATCACTTCTAGTTCCAAATCCAGTAACAAAAACATTTAAATCTACCCAGTCATCTGGATCAGTGTTATAATCCCAGTTAACTTGAACTTGAGAACCTATTTCAGCTTTTATTTGATTTACATCAAAGACCGCCAAAGCAACAAAGTTTCCTAAAGGAGCTTCTATAAGAGCTGGGCCAGGTGGATCAGGCAGCAAAGTAAAAGGGCCTTGAGTAATGTATCCTGTGTTCGTGTTGTAAGCTATAGGGTATCTTTCGGAAAAAACAACTACTTTATCAGATATTTTAGCCATTTCATCTCTAAAATGATCCTTCATGCCATATTGAGATATTTCAGTTAAACCATCTCTTGATAATCTCATTACCGCGTTTCTATCTTTATCTGAAAAATATCTTCTAAAACCAAAACTAGCAAAACTTTCTGGATTTCTACTTATACCATATTCACCCGAGTAAGGAGTAACCTGACCTATTACAACATTTGAAACAGTTTTTATAGATGTTCCTTCAGCTGAGTATATAGCGTCTTTATCTATTAAAGCTTGGCTAACTTTATTTTCTTGAAATATAGTTAAGTTATTATCCATAGCATGAATTAATTGAACAGAACCATTATGAGGATCTACTGTTTTTGTTATATCTTCAGCTACAGAAAAAACATTTGTATTATTTGTGTTTGTTCTATTATTAAAAATTCCAGAATAAACTAAGCTACTATTTCTATATCTAACACTATTAGAATCTTCTTTTAAATATGCTCTTACTCCTAAGTCAACTTGAGTATTGTTATATCCACCTCTTATTCTAGACTCTTCTACTATATAATTTGATCCATTAGTAACATTATAATTGTCATTGTCTCCTGAATAAACATTTGAATAAGGTTTGACATTGCCAGTTGGTTGAGGAAAATTTGGAAAACCTTCATTAGTACTGTTATTAAAACTCAAGCCTTCTACACCTGGAAAAAGACTAACATATCTATTACCTGTACTAGTAGCATTAGCTACTAAAGGTGTTGTAATCTGTTTTAACCAAAACGAGTTATAATATTTTACTTCTAATTGATAAGCCATGTTTAGAGTTTAAGAAAAATTATTATAAATAACTAATTTAACATAGTATGGTAAGCTAGGTAAAGAACCAGCAGCGTCACTAGCGTCTGTAATACCTAGTTTTATATAATACATATAAGCTCCTCTCCATCCAGTAAAAGGATTACTGCCAACTACAAAATCACTATTTTGAAATGCTCCCCCTATGTAAGAAACAGTAGGGTAAATACCACCTGCTCTGTCTGTGGATAAATTTGTTGTTGGTCCACTTTGTATATCTTTTATTGTAAAGTCGTTAATTTTATTAACACCGCTACTTGAATCAGTACAGTAAATTTTAGAATTTCCACCATTAAATCTAGCATTGTATCTATCAACTGATAATATTTTAGCTCTTACACCTTCATCTTTTGTACCCAACACATTACCTGTATTAACAAACTTAGCATCGTTAGTCTCTGAAAAAGAAGATATTAATTCAGCGCCATTAGTAGTAAATCCAAAGTAACAAATATCTAGCGGTGAGTAATACAAAGAAGATAGATATAGTATATTCCCTCCTGAAGGAAGAGTTTGCGCTACTGAGTATTCAAAAGCTTCTCCTCCAGCAATGTTTAAGCTACTTGAAACAGGTACTGGACCGTTAACACCTCTTTGGATTTCGTTTTGGCTTTTTACTATATAATTTTGATTTAAAACATAAGCATTGTTATAGTCATTACCAGCGTAATTAACTACATCAATAGGGTTATTTTCGTCGCTATCTAAAAAAGCTTGCAAACCTCCATTATCTATAAAGTTTCCATCAAACCAAAAGTCACCAGCTGAAGGGTCTGTACTTTCAAAACCCCCATCATTAAAAGTAAGCTCAGAAGACATTATTTTATATATAGATGGCTTAACGTTTGTTAGGTTAAATTCTTCTTCTACAGTAACATCGGCAAATCCATCTACTTTTAAAGTAAATTTAATTATATAGTTATTTAATGTTGTAGATAAAGAGTTAAAAATTTCTGTATTTGCGCTGGTTAGCTTGTAAATTGGAGGAGTACTAGGTAGCGCAGCTGCTTGAATCTCTTGAAGGGTAACAGGTGATGGTAAAACTTGAGATCTTTGACCATTAGAATTTATAGTAAATATTTCAGGAGTTAGTACTCTACATGTAGCATTATTTAAAGGTTGACCTTGAGTGTTTACTATTTGAAAAGTATTACTTACATCTACTGGAGAGGTAGTTGATTCTCTAAACTGAATATTTATATCTGTTAAACCACCTGGAGCTGGAGTACCAAAACCAGCATCTACATTGTTATTAAAATCAGATATTAGACCAGAAGTAGATGTTTCATAATATATATCTATTGAAGATTTAAAAGGATCTGTTTCAAAAATATTTAATTTTTTAGCAAAAATATCAGTATTACCTTGTTCAGATCTTTGTTGAGAAGTTGCTATATACCCTAGTCTAGTGTTTGTTTTTAAAGTAGCTATTAAAGGGTTTTTATTATTCTTCATAAAGAATGGATCGACAGTACCTTCATAACCTGGATATATAAATGTATCTAAATCATATTGAGTGTGTGAAGCATTTATAGAGTTTATGTAATGCATATCTATATTCTTCTTAGTAGTCCAATCTCCAATTTCTCTAAAAGGTTTAATATTTGTTATTTCTATTTTGCTAGGGTTTCTATTTTGCTCGCTAATATTAGCTATAGCCGGCGAATTATCGCTTCCTCTATGTGTTTGTTTAACTCTATTATATAATATAGTACTTGAACTATATATCTTATCAGAAGGACCTACTTCTTTTAAGTTTCTTGGAATTTTATTTATATTGTCATTAAATAAAGCTATTTGAGAAACAGACTCTGTATTAGAATAAGATATTGGTGTTTCATATTCTTCAAAATCAAAATTACCACTAACATTACCTGCGGTATATATATTGTAATAATCTTGTTCTTGTTGTTTTACAACTAACTTGTAAGTATACCAACCTAATGGGTTAGTATCTTGATTCCAAATACCAATATAATCATTTGTTTTTTGTGATGGTATTAATTCATCAAATTCAACTTTTAGAGAATCACCACCCCATGTTAAAGGATCTGTACCTCCGTTGCTGTAATTACTAAAAAAACTAGAATTAAAATTTAATTCATTATCGCTTAAAATAACATTAGAAGCTCTACCATATCTATCTTGAAGAACTACACCTACTTGATAAGATCTATTTTGTTTTAAATTATGATTTATTAATTCTTTTTTAACGTTTGAAGAATTAGTACCTTTGTTAACTTTAGAAACTGAATACCTTAAAGAATCAGGTGTTGTTTTATTTTGTAAAAAATTACCATAAATAATTCTATTACCTACAACTTCTTGTGTAGCAGCTCTTAATGGTATTATATCGCTAACTCTTACTATTTCTTTTTCTGGAAGTACTTTTGTCGGTTTTTCAGAAGAATATTTATAAATTATAGTATTAGATAATGTGATATTTAACTCTCCTCCAGAACCACTAGGTGTGGTAGGGGAAGTAGCGAGTGGTGGAACTGTTAAAACATCTTCATCTAAATAACCCTCACCAGAAATTGTTATAGTTGCTGAAGTAACTCTTCCAGCGCCATCGATAACTATGGTTGCTTTAGCGCCACTACCGCTCCCGCCTCCTAAAGAAACATTATTAAATGTTCCTACACCGTAGTTACTTCCAGCTGATTTTATTGATAAACCTCCAACAGAACCTGTTATATCTTTAATTTTTAAATCTTTTATCACTTTTAAGCTCTGTTCATCAGAGGCTTTGTAAAGCAGTTGTATTTCACTTACTTTTAATTTTTCCTCTATTATATCAGGTGAGTGTGGTAATTCAATTACTAATCCGGCTGTTGTAATTTGATTTTCCATAAAACTAACAATACTAGACTCTCTAGCTTCATCACTGTCTATGCCAACAAAATAACCGTACTGCTTAGGAACAAAAGCATGTTGAGAAAAAGGAGCCGTTAATGAGTAATCATTTTCGTCATATTTAAATCTATAACTAAATCTAACAAACTTGTTTTCTAACAAGTTTTTATCTCCAGCAAAACTAGCATTATAATTAGGATTTTTTAACTGAAACAAGAAAGTACCATTTGACCATCCTAAAGTTGTAGCTATATCGTTAATATCTGCTCCAGATGTTGACTTTATGTATATAAAGTCCCCGGCAACGTCAGCAACTATGCTTTTAACAATAGCTTCGCCTTTGTTAGGTTCTCCAGCGCTTGTTATTCTTATATCATAAGGTGGTGTTCCAGCTGGTAAGTGGTCTGTTAACCTACCTGCGGAATTACCAAAAAGTAAAACGTCGTCAATTGGAGCACCAGCATTTCTATCTTCTATTTGTCCTGGTAATCCAAAAAAAGGAGCTAGCCATTCATCTTTTTCATTTATCAAAGTTGATTCAGCTACACCAGTGGTATTTTTTAAAAAACTTATAGGGCTAAAAGGAGCATATTTAGCTACGGAAACATTGTCTTCTGAGTTATAGTAGCTTGAATTACTTATTGCTTTTTCAACGTTTATTTTTCTTGGTTGATTTCTGTTATCTGTCCAAAACAATAAATTTTCCAATAAATTAACACCTAATATAGGATGTGTTTTAGAAAAATTTAAAAAAGTGCCAGTTACTAATGTTTTGAAAACAATATTTTCAACATCAAACGTGTTTTGAAAGCTAGGTATTTCGCAATAACATATATAATGATCAGCTCCAGATATAGTACTTGTTACACCGCTCAAAGTTATAGTCTTACTAGGAGATGAGTAGTTTCTTAAAGAATCTATAGATGAATCTGAAAAGTTTGTTATAAAAAAATAAATTCTATTATTTGAAACATCAGCATAGTAACCTATTATTTCTAAGTTGTTTCCTGTTAAATTAAAATCAGTAACTTTAATATTACCTCTTATATTTTCCAAAGCGCCAACGTCTGAACCTTCAGAAGTGCTAACACTTATATTCTGACCTTCTCTATATTCTCCATTTGGTATAAGTCTAGCGTCTAAGTCTTTATTCATCTTAGACTTTAAAAAAGTATTTTTAATTTCTGGCATACTTAATGTTTAATCCATTTAGATTTGTTTCTAAACACTTGAGAGATCTCTTCTATCTTTATATTGCTTAAACGTATTTTAGCGTTTCTAAGAGCGCTAGAACGATCTCTTTTGAATCTATTTACTACATATTCTGGAATACCTGCCCTACCTGATAATATTGAATAAGCTATATGCATATACATAGCTTGTTCTGCCATTTTAGGTAGCTTCATGTCTAAGTCTACAGCTAAACCATCAGATATATATTCTAATATAATTAATTTACCTGCTAAATCACTTGAGAAAGAAAAAGTACCTGTTCTTTCGTTTATAGTAAACATACCGTTTACTTGAGCTTCTTCAGGTTGTAATCCATATCTTTGGCCTATTAAACCTTCGTTAGTAGAATCTCTATAGTCATTTGGTTGAAAGTCTGTAGTTAAAGATCTGTTTTTCCATTTTTCTTCAGTTAATGATTGATTAGCTAAAGTGTTTTCTCCATCACTATCTTGAGAAGGTATACCATCATTATCTTGTAAAGGTAGTTCAGTTGGATTAGAAGTTACTCTAGTTGGGTATATGATATGTTTAGCTCCAGCATTATCTATCCAAGAACATTTAACATAGTTAACATAGTCTTGTGGTATAACTATAGATAAGCTTGGTGGTATAGTTAATTCTTGTGATTTAATACTTTTTAATGTATCGTAACTAAATTCTTGCAAACCTCTTTTAGCATGAAACATTATATCAGTTCTTTTAGCAGATGGTATTAATTTTCCAACACCAATATAAGCTACTATAAAGTTGTTTATAATATTATTTAAACTTATATATTCGTAGCTACCATAATTGTTTTCAATAGCGGCTTTATTAAGTTCTACTACTATAGTATCATTAGTAGCTGGCGCAGCTGCAAATCTTACAATATTTTCCGCTTGTAAAGTGTAGTTAGTTACTAAACTACCATTAACTTTAACTATAAAATTAGTAGAAGTTAAATCTGTGTTAAACGCGCATTTAAAATCCACTGTGGTATTATCACCAATGAAAGCTTGTTGACCAGAGTAGTATTGAGCATTAGTTTCTGTTATAAGTCCCATTTATTATGATTTTTCGTTTACTTCTTCTTGTTGTACTTTTTGAGCTGCTATTTGTATTATTTGTGGATCTCTAATTACAACACCAGCATATAACAAAATCCTTAATATTAACTCTGTTCTTTCTGAGTTGTGTAATCCAAAGTCTATATAGCCTTGTTGTGACTGGCTAAAAAAGTTAGACTCTTCTAATTCCACTTGAAAAGGCCCACCAATGGGTGTTCCAAACGTGGAATCTGTAAAAGTAATAACATCCCCACTAGAATATGAAGAACCTTGGCTTGTAATTGAAACGCTAGAAACTACACCGCTTGTTATAGTAACTGTAAATTCAGCTCCAGACCCAGAACCTCCAGTATAAGCTGCTTGCAAATATGTACCATCGGTTGCTCCAGAAGTATAATTAGAAGTAATTTGCACTGTATCGCCTATATTTAAAGCTGTTTTATCGTAAGCGTAATCAGTAAATATATACTGATTTAAAGCACCTATCTTATAGCCCCATCTAATATCAGTTGGTTTCTTTACGTATTGCATTTTAACATGTAAAGGATTAACTATTGTTTCAGGGTAAACTAAAGCTTTATTGTCTTCGTATAAATATATTGGATAATTTGTTGTAGGTGCAGTTAAAGGAGCTTTTCTAATATTGTATATTTCTGCTCTACCTACTCTCTGCATTTCTTTATATGTTGCAGTATTTGGTTCATAAGTGATTGAACCTAGTCTATATAACTCAGAAGGAGTTGTAAAAGGATTTGTACCACCAATAGTTTTTTCAGCTACTGTTTGGTCATTTTCAGTTTTAAATTCTGCAATTTTTTCATCTGTAACAGCAACTCTATCTGAATATTCCATGTCAGACTGAGGTATACGTAGTTGTTGATTTAAGTCTTCAAAGTAAGCCTCAAATATTTCTCTTTGTACTTGACTACCTATTTTATTAAATTCATCAGGTGTCATATAACCCCTTTGTTCTTTATTTAAAATAAGTAATACAGTTTTATATACAGTATCTACGCTTATTGCCATTTTTAATATTTTAAAAAGAGAGGTTACTTATGTAACCCCTCATAATTATAGTCACTTGTTATTTGAACTTTTTCTCGATAGATTTATAAACTTCTACACCTTCATCAGTTTTAAACCACGCAGCTAAAGCTGAATATGGGTTTTCGTCAAAAGGAACGTTCATTAATTTTCTACCATTACTTGCCCAAGTAAATGTTCTTTGATCTTGAGATAAACCTAGTATATTAGCTTCAGTAGCTCTAATACCAAAGTTTCTAAGAGTAACATTTTCATCATTTGCTAATTCTATAAACAAACTAGGATTTGATCTAGCAAACAACATTAAATCTCTTTTAAGTTCTTTAGAACTCATCTTAGATACACTAGAGCCAGATTCAACTCTTAATATTGCTTCAGCTTGGTCAACGTCCATAGTCATAGCAGCATTTAAAGCTTCTATTTCTAATTCTAAGTAATCTAAATCATCAGTTGCTTCTTGTACGTCATCTTTCTCAGAATATAATTTATTTCTGTTTGGATGATACAGTGAAAGCATTTTTTGTAAAGCTACATCAGATTTAGGTACCATTAATACACCATCTTCAAAAACAATATGACCTAAGGTTGCAGATCCAGTTTGTTCGTCAACAAATGGACTTCGCATGTTGGTTGCATACCTTAGTTCTCTATTGTAACCTTTTGCTTCGTCAAAATACATTAAAGGTTTTCTTGAAGAGTGTTTAGAGTTAATTCTAAACGTTAATGGTGACTTGTTATTTAATAAATGATAATACCTATCTTTAATTTCCCAAGTATCTTTTTTAATTTCTTTTGCTACAGCTTTTGCTGGAGCTTTTTTTTCTTTTGTTTCCATAATATAATATAATATAATAATTAAAAAAGACCCCGCCGAAGCGGGATCTTATTGTTGTTCTATTAAATAGAAGCTACTGTAACTTCAGTTACTTTTGAGCTTAGCTCTACTAATGGAGCAACGCCAGAAGCGCCTTCCATAACGTCTAAAGCTTTAACTACTTTAAACACGTCAGCTTGAGCATAAGCACCTGCGCCAGCGATAGTTGCTTTGTAGCCACTTGTATAAGCTATTTCAACATCATCACCTGTAGCGCTTTCTTTTACATGTCCAACGTTATCAGCTGATACTATATCAAACTCACCGTTGGCTTTTGCTAATTTTATATGTCCCATTTTCTTTATCTTTTAAATGTTAATAATTATATAGTAGATTTAAATAACACGAAGTTATTTGCACCTTGTACACAAAGACATCTTTCAGATAAGAAATGAACTTGCATTGCATCTAAAGAAGATGTATAAGCTCCGCCTACTGAACCAGTAACCCAAGACTTCATTCTTCTATCATCAGCTTCAGAAGCTCTGTATCTTACATGTAAGAAAGGACGTCTGATATTTTGACCTAACATTTGATCATAAACAGTAGATGTTCCAGCAGGAATCATAACACCGTCAATATCTCCAGTTAAACCTCTTGTAGATGCATCATTTAGATATTTCCAATCAGTTTTGTAGAAGTCATAAGAACCTCTTCTAAAACCAGAAAATCCAAAGTTAAGCGCCATATCTTCTTCATTGTTAAATAAACCATAAGAAGCATTAGCAGTAGAAGCATAACCTCCACCAGCTTGAGCAGCGATCATATCATCAAAATCAAGAGCAGTAGCTCTAGATAAAAATAACATATTTTCTTCAATAGCACCTTGCTTATCTAATTGCTTAAGAATAGCATCGAAATCACCTAAAGCGCCAGATCCTGGAGCAGCAGCACCAGCAAAGTCATTATAAATGTTTCCTCTTGCTTCAATAGCAGCAAATAAACCTTCAGATCCACTTGGAGTAGTAGCACCAGCTAAATCTTTTTCAGCTTCAACCATACTCATTTCTAAGTAATCTTCAAATCTTAATCTAGTTTCAGATTCAGCTTTTAGATACCATAAGTATCCAGAAGTACCATCTTCAGTAGCAACTTCAACCCAACCAATTTGAGCAGCATCAGATCCACTAACCTGATACATGTCTTTTAATATAATCGGCTTGTTTGAAAATTGAGTAAAATCAGGCTGAATAGCAGAAACACCATTTGCAGAAATATTACCTGCAGCGTCCATGCCATCAGTGCCTTTACCAAAGTCAGATCCATAAACAAATAATTTAACAGAATCACCAGCAGTTAACCCAGTGTTAGTTGTTAAATCAGCAACCTTATAAGTAACAACAGTAACTTCAGCTGTTCCTACTGCAGGAGTTCCACTCCATGAAGTCACATTTGAAACATCTGACACTTTAGCTTTTACAGTGTTTAAACCATCTGAAATAACAACAGTTTGATTTTTTCTAACAACACATTGCTTTTGATTTTCAACTTGTACTTCAATTATAGTAGAACTACCAGATTTAATATTTGCAACATCATAAGAAACGTGTAGTCTATTTTGTTCAGACCAAATTACTTGATCCGATGTCATTGGCATTTCAGCACCAACCATTCTTAAGAAACCTTGTAACGTTCTGTTACCAAATCTCTCTACTTCCGCTTCGTATAATTCCGGAAGGTATTGCTCAGCAAAAGTACCACCACCAGTAGAGCTATTAAACGCTAGATAATTAGTATCTAGAGCTTGCTTTTTTTGGTGAGGTTGTAATCCTGGAGCATTAGTTATATCTAATCCCATTTTGTATTAGTTTTAAGTTTTATTTTTGTTTTGTTTTTATTTTTAACTTAGAACTATCTACACCGCTAATTGCTTTTACTCTTAATCCGTTAATAAATACATCACCTGTAGATGTTACTCTAGGTTCGTTACTTACATTTTTAGATTTAGCCATCACATCTTTTACAGCATCGGCTTTGCCTTGCTCATAAAAATGATTAGCTATTGTATCAGCGTTTTCAGCAGCATAAATGGCTTTGTGGTAACCAGCATAATCTTTTACTTCACCTTTCTCGTTCAGGAACTTCCCAACAAAATTAGTTAGATCAGATTGGGTGTTAGCAACACCATCAGTATCCGAAACTCCATATCTAAATTTCTTTTCACCAATATTGAAGTCAAAACCTTTGAATTCTTGGTTAAAATAGTTTTTAGTGTTATTCTGGAACCTCTCGTGTTGATTTTGAACCATTTTCTGTTCTTCGTTGTATCTATTGAAAAAGTCAGTAGCTTTTTGTTGGTCTTGAGTTACGCCGGGTCTCAACTTGATTTCGTCGTAGTATTTACTCTTAGTGTCCTCTAAAAATTTACGGGCTTTAGCAATTTCTTCTTTGAAGGCAAGTTTCTTTTTCTTTATATCTCGCTCTTCATCCATATCTTCGTCAAATGAAAAGTTATCTTCTAATAAGAAGTTAACCTCTTCGATGTCTAAATGTGGTTTAGTCTGTTTGTAGTATTCTCTAATTAAAGCATCGTCATTTATATTGCTGTAGTCAGCATTTAATCTAACGTAGTCTTCAACTGTGCCACCTGTTTCTTCCATAAACTTAACTAACTTTTCTACATTTTCTGGTAAGTTAATTTCTGGCTTAGCTGGCTCTGGAGCAGTTTCTATAACTGGCTCTTTATTTTCTTCTACTTTTTCTTCTTCAGTAACTTCTTGTATTGGAATTACTTTTTCTTCAGTTGTTTCTTTAACAACTTCTTTTACTGGCTCTTCTTTAACAGCCTCTTCCTTAGCTTCATCAATAACAACTTTTGTTACTTCTTCTTCTACAGGATCTTCTTTTTTAGATAAATCTACTTTTATAGTTTCTTGTTGTTTGGTAAGTTTCTTAGGTCTACCTGGTTTCTTTTTTACTTTAAAAGAACCTTCTTCTTTTACTTCTTCTGACATAATATAATATAATAGTTAATATAAAATTACTTAGGGCCAAACTGCTCTAAGCCAAATCCACCCATAGTATCATTACCTGCGGATTCAAAGTTCTTCGGTAATAAATCATTTTTTCTTTGATCTATTAACTCAGATTGTTGCGTTGCTTGTATTTTGGTTCGTTCGTCTTTACGATCTTCTTTAAATTCTTCTCCTTGTTTTCTAGTTTGCCCTTGAGCTTGAGTAAGTTGCATATTGTAATTAAACTCTAGTTCCATTAACTGTTGTTTAATTTGTGCTTCTCTCTCCATCTTTTGTACTTCAAAATCACTCTTAGCTTTTTCAAGCTGCATCTTTTGCTCAGTTAATATCTGCTGCTTGTTAGCTTCTGCCATAGCTGTTTGCTCTGCTAACTGTGCATTAGACTGTGCTTGAGCTTGCATGTTAGCTTGTTGCGCTTGTTGATCTCTAGCTGCTTTATCTTTTCTACGCTTCTTTAACATTTGATTAGCTAACTTTAAATTAGCAACTTCTCTAATGTCAATAGCATCTTCAAGATCTATTTGTCCAGCTTGTAAAGCTATTTGAATATTTTGCTCTAGTATTTGCTTTTGCTCTTCATCTGGTTCTAATTCTAAGAATATACCAAAGTCATGCATATTTAAACTAGATAATTCTTCTAATGTTCCTACATTATATCTAGATATACTAGACATTAAAGACTGTTTAGTCATTGGAAACATTAAAGCATCAGCTACTCTTAATGATATGTTTTCACAAGTTCTAAGTGTTAAAAATAAACTAGCTTGTAGTACGTGTCTTGTAGCTACGTTTGAATTAGCAGCAGCAAGCTTTTGTAAACCAACTAACGATTGCTTATCTGGCAATGTACCATCTCTAGCTTCATTAAGTCCCGTTACGTCTCTAATCATTTTAAGATAATACTCATAAGTCTGTATCAATGATTGTATTTTACCCATACCATTTGATGTAGAAAGTTCTTGTATTGGAACTTTACCTGGGTTCATACCACCATCTTGAGTCATTGATCTACCAACTATAGAACCTGTTTGAAAATACATATTCAACGCTTCAGCTGGATTATAATTAGTACCATTACCTAAATCTACTTCTGCTAAACCATCTATATCCATATAAACACCATCAGGAACTATCCTAGACATCACCTGTTGCAGTTTTAAATGTGTTAGCTGTATCATATCAGCAAAACCAGTTATTCTGCTTACAATTGATTCTATACGTCCTTTATATAATCTAGGAGCTACGATGTTATAGTTCATGTTAACTTTAACAGTGTCTGCAAATGGTCTAGTCATATTCTCTGCCATTTTCCACTCAAGCATTTTTTCATGCCCTAGTATTTTAGCTCCTGAATATAATACTTCAATTGATCTAAATGCTTTTTTAAAGTTATCACCTTCTGGTGCATCTATAAATGTATCTTGTTTTTCTAATGCTTTTTCAAGGCCTGATGCAGTTTGCTTTATTTTAAATACTTGATTAGTATATGTTTTATATTCAAAGTATAGTACTTGCACTGTATCATCATCATAACGACCACTCCAGTTTCTAGTGTAGTTTTGATTACCTGGATACTTTTGTATTTCTTCTAGTTCACTAGGTGTTAAATAAGGAAATTGCTTTTTAAGCTCTGCTAAACTAATAGGCTTTACTTCACCTACATAATATAAATCTTCAAAGTTAGGATCTTCAGTATATGAATAAACTAAGCTTGATGGATCTACATAATCAACAGTAACACCCTCTGATCTATTAAACGATGTTTTAGTAGCTGCAATACCTAATATAGTTAAATCTTGATTTAATCTTCTTCTAGTTAAATCATATTTGTTTTTAGCTAATACATTATTAATAACTTCTTCTTCAGCTACTTCAATAGATTCTTTATAATCCATTTGCATATGAAGCTGTAAATCTTCTTCGCTTTCCATCTCCAAACCTTTACCTTGTGATTTAGAAACATCAAGACCTGTCATTTGTTGTATTTGATTTATAAGATCTTTTTGCATCATATCTCTTTGTAGAGCTTCAGCATAAGCAGTTCTTTTCATTATAGACTCAGGATCTTGAGCATAAGCTTTTATATCATAAGATCTTTGAGACATACCATTTACAACAATATCTACAAACTTAGGAATTACTGGTACGGGCTTCCAGTCTAAGTTTAAATAAGATAAGTCACCATTAATAGATAATTCGTCTTTATATTTTTGAATAGATTGTTCTCCTCTAGCATATAATCTTAGCTTGTGGAAATTATTATAGTTCGTATTAAATCTATCTTGCCAACCTCTGTCGTTTCTAAACCACTCAGATTCTATGGCTCTACCTACTTGTAAACCATAGTCATAAGAAGCTTTTTCAACGTCTGGCACAACCTGATCTGGAAAAGAACTATTGTAATTAGTATTTATCATCTATTTTATTTTTGAATTATAACCCGTGTTATCATATCTTTTAATACCTAAAGCTACAGATTTTGTTTGTCTTTTATTAACTGGCGTATATCTATTTTTATTACAAGCCATAATAGCTAAACCTGAACTTATCGAAGCATCGTGCTTTGTTCTATTGTTTATATTGAACTTAGACCAATCTTCTAATGTCTTTTGATGGTACATATCACCGTAACCATCTTCTTTTAATCCTACATAAGTTTCTATGTAAGATTCTATAGCAGCAGCATGTGCTTGCTTAATATCTTCACTTGAGTTAGGTATTCCACCTATTTCTTTTTCAGTAGTTGATAGCTTATTCCATACTTTATCAGGACGATTCATAGAATAACCTCTATAACCTCTTCGTTTTAAATAATATAAAAACCTAGGTTTGTTATTTTCAGCTAATATAGGCATACCATAAAATACCATAGCCATTAATACATCTT
>Ga0209632_10001087_pt1 | contig 27757 bp, 28 predicted proteins | sample COG_10_FD_184754 | JGI IMG/M metagenome (GOLD analysis project Ga0209632, IMG submission 184754) | Pelagic Microbial community sample from North Sea - COGITO 998_met_10 (SPAdes) (version 2) | ecosystem: Environmental > Aquatic > Marine > Neritic zone/Coastal water | place: Helgoland, sampling... | reverse complement strand
AGAAGTAGGAGAGTGGTAAGGGGTGTTCTGTTGCCAGGTGCCCTGAACTTTGTTTCTATAATCTTTATTTTGTAGCAAAGTTACTTTAGGAAATAGCAGAAGTTTGAAAGAAAGTGTGACTCTTATTTTTAGTACTACTGGGTTAATTTTATATTTAATAACTTAGAGATAAATTTAATTTTTTAAATTTAGGCTTAAAGCTAAAAAAAAGTTTATTATGGTTGCCAGTATCTTTCATTACAGTTTGCTGCCACAGATGTACCATTTCATGTGAAAGAGTATTTAAAAATTCTGTTTTGTTTTTATATTTAGGCATCATCTCAAGAACAAAAAAACTAGTACCTTTCCAGTATGAAATATTTTCAACACATTGACCAGAAATTTTAACCAATGTTTTAATTTGAATATCATTAAAATTATTTAGCTTATCTTTAAATAGTATCTTATTAAAATATTTAAAATATCTTTTAATATCCTTGTAGGTGGTAGTATATTTTTTATCAGATAGTTCAGTTTCTTTTAAAATTTTTTTTTTAACTCGAATAATAATTTTTTTGTTATGATTTTTGGCTTTATGCATAAATAGGATATAAATTAATTGGTAGATAGTCCTGTATTAGCAATACTTAAAATCATATCATCATAATTCATATCAAGATTTAGTACACATGATCTATAAAAATATCCTTTACGAAGACCGGGCATTAAATTAGCTTCTATAAAATGGGGAACACCTAAATGGTTCATTTTAATATCAATTCTACCTAAAGATTTTCCACCTAGAGCTTTAAAAGAGTCTTTGGCTAATTTAGAAAGTTTGTTAAAAACTACAATATCAGAAACAATAATTACACTCTCCTCATCATTTTTTTTAACATCAAAATCAAGAATACAGTGACCGTGAATATTTTTTTTTACAATAATTTCTATTGGCATGGCCCTTAAACTTCCATCAATACTGTCTTCAAATATACCAACACTATATTCTTTTCCTGATAAATACGTTTCAACTAAAGAAGGTGAGTTTTGCTTTATTTTAATATCTAATACTTTTGCTGTAAAATCTTCAAAATTAAATACTATAGAATTTTTATCAATGCCCCTGCTGTCTCCACCAGTTACTGGTTTTATAAATAGAGGAAATTTTATTGGCATTGATGATTCTTTTAAATATTCACCTGGATTAGCAATAAAAAAATCTGCAGTTTTAATTTTGTTTTTTTGCATAATCTTTTTTGCTATATTTTTGTTACTTTCATTATCAAGAGCTGTTTTGCTTGACGCGATATATGGGATTTCAAACATTTCCAAATAATCATTTAACCATATATTTCTATTATTAAAAAAAAAGTACTTAACACCAGAGAATACTAAATCAGGCTTTCTTTTAACCAGAGCTTCAAGATCTTCTTCTGAGTTAATTTCAGTGATTGAAACATTTCTATATCGTTTAGATAAAATCTTTAGAACATTTTTTTCTTCAAGAATAATCCCAACATTATCTTGATGGGAATTTACCTCACCAAAGTTTGGAACAATAACTATTTCAATTGATTTATTAATTTTAATTGGAAAAACATTCTTTTTTTTAAATGGCAGAACAGCAGCAGCTATAGAAATAGGTTTTTTTGTTATGTCATTTATAATCATAATAAATTTTTCATTATCTACACAAAAAGCATAAACAATTAAGTCTCTTTAGATTGGTACTTTCCGAAAAATACTTGCCTAAGTGATGAAAATTAATAATAAATGGCAGTATCTAAAAAAAATCTTTTATATCAGTTAATGATTGCAATAGATATGATAATATAAAAAAATCCCACCATTAGCTCGCCAAAAACCAATCTAAACGTTAATTAGCACTATAAATAAAGAAAAGCATGAGAGTTGTAAGGGGCGTTCTGTTACCCGGTGCCCCAGACCGTGCTTTTATAATTAACCTAAGTTAATTATGCAGCAATAGCGTAACTTTCGTTAGCAATTATAAATTAGCCCTTTACGGAGGAACAATTCCGAACAAAAGAATAGCCTTTAGTCACCCGTCGAATCTATTTCACCCCCATAAGTTGTAAATGGTGGAGGTGGTGGGTACTGCCCCCACGTCCGCAATGGTTATTACGAAATTCGTTTATCGTCATAGTTGGCAAGCCAACTCTATTAATATAAAAGCATTTGAAAGAGATTCAATAAAAATCATGAAATTAACTAAAGAGCAAACACAGGAGATTAAAGACCAGCAAGGTCAGCAAAATCAAACAAAAAGAGTTACTGTCCTGGCACTTGAAAATATTCTCTATGAAGCAATACCAGCGCTAGATCATGGCTTTGTAAGAGTAGTTGATTATATGGGTGATGATACGTCCATAGTTCAATCAGCTAGAGTTTCGTATGGAAAAGGAACCAAACAAGTTTCAACAGATGCAGGTCTAATTAAATATTTAATGAGACATTGGCATAGCACCCCATTCGAAATGTGTGAGATTAAATATCACGTTAAACTCCCAATTTTTATTGCTCGTCAATGGATAAGACATAGAACCGCAAATGTGAATGAATACTCAGCAAGATATTCTATTTTAGATAAAGAATTTTATTTACCATCAGCTGAAAATTTAGCCGCACAGTCTTCAAGCAATAGACAAGGAAGAGGAGATGTTATTGAAGGAACACAGGCAAAAGAAGTTTTAGAACTTTTAAAAGAAGATGCTAACAGAACTTATGATAACTATGAAATGATGCTTAATGAAAGGTTTGATGGATCAACCATTGATGAAAATAAAAAAGGTCTAGCAAGAGAACTTGCAAGAATGAATTTAACTTTAAATACTTATACTCAGTGGTATTGGAAAACTGACTTATTAAACTTAATGAATTTTTTAAAATTAAGAGCTGATAGTCATGCGCAATATGAAATAAGAGTATATGCAGATATTATGCTGGATACTGTTAAAAAATGGGTTCCAATAACTTATGATGCTTTCATGGACTATAGAGTTGGTGGTACAGAAGTTTCTGCAAAAGGAAAAGTTATAATCCAAAAACTTATCAAAGGTGAAAATGTTGATGTTGATAATTCAGGCTTATCTAAAAGAGAGTGGAACGAGTTAATGACTGCTTTTGATCTTAAAGATAAGTTGATTTAATCTTATTAGCAAAATCTAAATATATTTTTGAAATTTCATGTTCTGGATTAGCTTCAACTATAGGCTTTCCTTCATCACCACATTTCCCAACTTCTGGGTTTATTGGAATTTCTCCTAAAAATTCTTTTTGAAATTCTTCTGCAGTTTTTTTAACACCACCTTCACCAAAGATTTTATATTTTTTACCATCATCACCGGTAAAAAAACTCATATTATCAACCAAGCCTAAAATTTTTACTCCAAGCTTATCAAACATTTTAATTCCTCTTTTAACATCTAATAATGCCACCTCTTGAGGAGTAGAAACTATTATTGCTCCATCCATTTTAATTTCTTGTGAAAAAGTTAGTTGCGTATCTCCAGTTCCTGGAGGCATATCAACAATTATAAAATCCAAATCTTTCCAGTTAACTTTTTGAGTAAAGGTTTTAATTGCACTAGTTACCATAGGTCCACGCCAAATCATGGGAGTTTGTTGATCTGCTAAAAAACCAATAGACATACATTGAATATCATACTTTAATATTGGCTCTAATTTTTGACCATCACTTTTTGGTTTTTCATTAATATTAAACATCTTTGGAATAGATGGGCCATAAATATCAGCATCTAGTAAGCCAACTTTGCATCCAATTTGTTTTAAGGCCAAAGCAAGATTCGTTGCAAACGTAGATTTTCCAACCCCACCTTTCGCACTAGAAATAGCTATTGTAAATTTTGTTCCTAAAATGGGGTTCTTTATGAATTTTTTAGGCTCCAATTTCTTTTTCATTGCGTCACTTAATTCCGGTTTTTTGTCAGTCATTTCTTCATCATTACTTGTTTTTATCCATAAAGACATTATATACTTTGTCATATGTCAGATGATTTCAAAGATAGAGGTGGAAGTCCTTGGGGGACTCCTCCTGGAGGGGGAAACGGATCCGGAAAAGGCCCAACTCCGCCAGATATAGATAAAATTATTAGAGAGATTCAAGAAAAGATAAAAAAATTTTTACCTGGAGGAAGTTCTTCTAGTGGTAAACAAGTTGTTTTAGTTTTGTTAATTCTAGGGTTCTTTTGGATTGCAAGTGGACTTTATAGAGTGGGACCCGATGAACAAGGCGTTGTTCTTAGATTTGGCAAGTTTGTAAAAACTACCCAACCAGGATTACACTATCACATTCCACTTCCAATAGAGACAGTTCAGACACCAAAAGTTACAAAAGTAAATAGAATAGACATTGGATTTAGATCGGAAAGAGATAGTGGTTTTTCTTCGGGAGGAGGAGTAGCCGACGTTCCTCAAGAGAGTTTAATGTTAACGGGTGATGAAAATATAGTTAATATAGATTTTTCAGTATTTTGGTTGATTAAAGATGCAGGCAAATTTTTATTTGAAATACAAGATCCAGAAGGAACAGTAAAAGCTGCTGCAGAGACTGCAATGAGAGAGGTAATTGCTAAAAGCAAAATTCAACCAGTTTTAACAGAGGGCAGAGCTCAAATTGAAATTGAAACTCAAGAAATTATTCAAGCAATATTAGATGAATACAATAGTGGTATTCAAATTACACAAGTTCAAACACAAAAAGCTGATCCACCTGATCAAGTAATTGATGCGTTTAGGGATGTTCAAGCAGCAAGAGCTGATATGGAAAGATCTAAAAATGAAGCAGAAGCTTATGCGAATGATGTAATCCCAAGAGCAAGAGGGGAAGCTGCTAAAATTATGCAAGGCGCAGAGGCATACAAACAAAAAGTTGTTGCGGCAGCTGAAGGTGAAGCTAGTAGGTTTGTTTCCATTTATAATGAGTACGCTAAAGCTAAAGAAGTTACTCAGGAGAGAATGTACTTAGAAACCATGGAAAAGGTTTTAGCTGACATTGAAAAAGTAATTATTGAAAAAAATGCAGGCTCAGGTGTAGTTCCATACTTACCACTACCTGAACTAAATAAAAAGAAAGCAACGAATTAATGAAAATACAAAAAATTTTATTACCAGTAGTCATTATAATAGGAGCATTGGCTTTTTTCTCTATTTTTATAGTTAAAGAGGTTAACCAAGCAATTGTTCTTCAGTTTGGTGATCCCAAAAAAATTATATTAAAACCAGGTATTAATTTTAAAATACCTTTTATTCAGAATGTTGTTTTCTTAGATGGCAGGATTTTAAATCTTGATACACCGCCAGCAGAAGTTATTGCATCTGATCAAAAAAGATTAATTGTTGATGCTTTTGCAAGATTTCAAATTATAGATCCTTTAAAATTCTATATTTCAGTTGGAAATGAAAGAGTGGCAAGATCAAGATTAGCAACAATTATAAATTCAAGAATTAGGAATGTCTTAGGACAGCAAGAATTACAAACATTACTATCAAAAGATAGATCAAAACAAATGTCTTTGATTCAAGAAGGTGTAAACACTGAAGCTCAAAAATTTGGAATTAAAATAGTTGATGTCAGAATTAAAAGAGCTGATTTACCTCAAGCGAACAGTGAAGCAATTTATAGAAGAATGCAAACTGAAAGAGAAAGAGAAGCTAAAGAATTTAGAGCAAGAGGTGCTGAGATGGCCGTAACTATTACATCAACTGCCGACAAAGAGGTTTCTGTAATATTAGCCAACGCTAACAAAGATTCTGAGATTATGAAAGGTGAAGGTGATGGTGAAAGAAATGCAATTTTTGCAGAAGCATTTGGTAGAGACCCAGAATTTTTTGCTTTTTATAGAGCAATGCAAGCTTATGAAACAGCATTAATAGGTGGAGATACTTCAGTAATCCTTTCACCTGACAGTGAGTTCTTCAAGTTTTTTGGAAATATAAAACCTAAATCAAATTAAGTTTTAATGAATGAATTGATCATAGCTTTTGGTCTCTTCTTATTTATTGAGGGTATTTTGTATGCAATATTTCCATCAAAAATGAAAAGCATGCTTAAAAAAATTGAATTAGTTAAAGATAGCCAGCTAAGGTCAGGAGGATTAATCTTTGCAATAATAGGATTTGTTATTATTTATTATTTAAAGAATTAAAATGAATAAATTTAAAATATTTTTTATAGTACTAGTATTTACTTTAAACATTCAAACCAATTCTATTTCTCAAAATATTCCTGGATCATTTGCTGACTTAGCAGAAAAATTAATGCCATCAGTAGTAAATATCTCAACTACAACTATAATTACAACCCAGTCTAATCCATTTCCCTTTGAATTTCCTCCCGGATCTCCATTTGAGGATATGTTCAAAGACTTTGGATCTCCCCAAGAAAGACAGTCAGCTGCTTTGGGTTCAGGATTTATTATAGATGAAAAAGGAATAGTAGTTACAAATAATCATGTAATTCAGGATGCAAAGGATATTATTATAAGAGTTAATGGTGATAAAGAATATAAGGCTAAAGTAGTAGGCGCAGATCCATTATCAGATATTGCGGTATTACAACTAGAAACAAAAGAAAAATTTATTCCTGTAAAATTTGGTGACTCAGACAAATCAAGAATTGGTGATTGGGTTATTGCAATTGGTAATCCCTTTGGGCTTGGCGGAACTGTGACATCAGGAATTATTTCTGCAAGAAATAGGTCAATAGGACTATCAAGGTACGAAGATTATATTCAAACTGATGCTTCGATAAATTCAGGAAACTCAGGTGGACCTTTATTTGATATGAACGGTGATGTGATTGGAATCAATACAGCTATTTTAGGAAGAAATGGATCAATTGGAATTGGTTTTTCAATTCCCTCGAATAGTGCAAAAATTGTAATTGATCAATTAATTGAATTTGGAGAAACTAAAAGAGGATGGTTAGGAGTTAGAATTCAAGATGTTACAAAAGAAATTGCTGATGTTGAAAAATTAGACAAGCCAAGAGGAGCTTTAGTTGCAAGTGTTGCTCAAGGTAGTCCATCTGAAAAAGCAGGTGTAAAAGCAGGTGATATAATTCTTGAGTTTGATGGTCAAAAAATTCAAGAGATGAAACAACTCCCGATTATTGTTGCCAGAACCAAAGTAGGAAAAAAAGTTAAAATAAAGATCTGGAGAAATAAAAAAGAGATTTTTAAAACGATTAAACTTGGTAGGCTAGAAACCTCAGAAGATTTCAAAGTTACAGAAAATAATATACCACCAAAAGAATTGATAATTGAAAACTTAAAAATAGCAGTAAGAGAACTTTCAAATGAAGATATTAAATCAAGAAATTTACCTAATCAAACTTCTGGGTTAGTCATTACTAAAATTAGAAATGATAGTCCACTATTAAACTCTATAGAAGTTAATAGTATAATTTTAGAAGCTCAAAAGAAAAAGATAAGCAATGTTAATGATTTAAATAAAGCTGTCAAAGAAGTGCTAAACAGTAATCAAAAAACTATATTATTAGTTATTTATAACAGCCAAAATCAGAGAAGATACATTGGTATTAAATTAGATTAACTCATGGATTTAAAATCCAAAATTATTTTAATTTGTGGACCTACAGCATCAGGTAAATCTCAATTTGCAATTAAACTGGCTAAAAAAGTTAATGGTGAAATTATTAACACTGATAGCATGCAAGTTTATAAGGAATTGAAAATCTTATCAGCAAGACCTTTTCAAAAAGACTATAAAAAAATAAGACATCATTTATATGGATTTCAAAGTGTAAAAAAAAATTTTTCAACAGGAAATTGGCTTAAATTAGTTAATCAAAAAATTTTAGATATAAAAAAAAGAAAAAAAATTCCAATTTTTGTTGGAGGAACTGGCTTGTATTTTAAAGCTTTGACTGAAGGGCTGGTTAATATTCCAAATATTCCAAATAAATTTCGAAAAAAAATAAGATCTTTACATACATCGCTTGGATCAAAAAAATTTTATTTAAATTTAGTAAAAATGGATCATTTAGTCAAAAATCACATTAGTCCTTCAGATACTCAAAGAGCTATAAGAGCTTATGAGATAAAATTATTTACTAAAAAATCTATGTATGATTGGTTTAAAAATACAAAATCAAATTATGAACAAAAAGATTTTTATAAAATTTACATTGACTTTCCAAGAGATAAATTATTAGAAAGAATTAATTCTAGAACTCGGGAAATGATCAAAAGAGGAGCTGTTCAAGAAGTTAAAAAATTTATTAAGCTCAAAGTTCCAAATAACAAAACTGCCAATAAAGCTATTGGAATTAATGAAGTCATAGATTTTATTAATAAAAAAATTTCAATTGATGAAGCAATTGAAAGAATATCAATAAAAACGAGACAATATGCCAAAAGGCAAAATACCTGGGGAAGAGGCAACATGTTGGATTGGAACAGAATTAAGCCAAACCACCTAAGTAATTTTATAAAAAAAATTTAAATCTCACGTACTTAAACTTGACCAATTAGCACAACTTCAGCTAGATTGGACAAATGTCTAAATTATATTCAGGCGCTGAAATTGTATTTAAATGTCTTGAGGATCAAGAAGTTGAATTTATTTTTGGATATCCTGGTGGTGCAGTACTACCAATTTATGATGAGTTGAAAAATCATTCTTCAATTAAACATATTTTAGTAAGACACGAGCAGGGAGCAGGACATGCCGCAGAAGGTTATGCAAGATCATCTGGTAAACCTGGTGTAGTTTTAGTTACTTCAGGACCAGGAGCAACAAATGTAGTTACCGCTTTAACAGATGCATACATGGACTCAATTCCACTAGTTTGTATTTCTGGCCAAGTACCAACTCATTTGATCGGCACTGATGCTTTTCAAGAGTGTGATACAACGGGAATAACTAGACCATGCACAAAACATAACTGGCTAGTAAAAGATATTAAAGATTTACCAAAAATTTTACATAAAGCATTTCATGTTGCGACGACAGGAAGACCGGGCCCAGTATTAGTTGATATCCCTAAAGACATTCAATTTGCTAAAACAAATTATTTTAAACCGAAGAAAGAAAAAATTTTTAATGGAAAATTGCATAATAGATTTACTCAAAATGAAATAGATAAATTGGTAAATTTAATTTTTAATGCAAAAAAACCAGTGATTTATTCAGGTGGTGGAGTTATTAACTCTGGTCCTGTAGCAAGTGAATCATTAAGAGAACTTGTTAGACTAATTGGCTTTCCAATTACATCAACTCTACAAGGTCTTGGTGCATTCCCTGGTGATGATGACCATTTTATTGGAATGCTTGGTATGCACGGAACCTATGAAGCCAATAATGCTATGCATGATTGTGACTTGATGATTAATATTGGTGCTAGATTTGATGATAGAATAACAGGTAAGATAGATGAATTTTCACCTAAATCAAAAAAAGTTCATATTGACATTGACCCTTCATCAATTAATAAAATTATAAAAGTAGATCTAGCAATAGTTGGAGATGTTAATGAAGTTATAAAGGCGACTATTAAAAGAATTAATAAAAAGCAAAATGGTTTAAAAGATTCAAATAAACAAAAAATTTCTAAGTGGTGGGAACAGATTCAAAAGTGGAGAGCAAAAGATTCACTAGGTTTTATAAACAGTGACAAAACAATAAAGCCACAACATGCTGTTCAAAGATTATATGAATTAACAAAAAATCAAGATACTTTTATAACTACAGAGGTAGGACAGCATCAGATGTGGGCCGCACAACATTATAAATTTAATAAACCTAACAGGTGGATGACGTCAGGCGGACTTGGTACTATGGGGTACGGCCTACCAGCTGCAGTAGGTGTTCAAATTGCTCATCCTGATAAGTTGGTTGTTGATATTGCTGGAGAGGCTTCAGTTTTAATGACAATGCAAGAGATGTCTACAGCAGTCCAATATAAACTACCAATCAAAATTTTCATTTTGAATAATCAATATATGGGAATGGTTAGACAGTGGCAGGAGCTACTTCATGAAAAAAATTATTCAGAAAGTTATTCAGAGGCTTTACCAGATTTTGTTAAATTAGCAGAGGCCTATGGATGCAAAGGAATTAAAGCAGAAAATCCTCAAGAACTAGATGTTAAGATAATGGAAATGGTTGATCATAATGGTCCTGTAATATTTGACTGTCATGTTGATCCAAGTGAAAATTGTTTTCCAATGATACCATCAGGAAAGCCTCATAACCAAATGATTTTGGGACCCAATGATAAAGAAGAGAACAAGATTACTGGAAAAGGAAAAGCGTTAGTTTAATGGTAAAAGCAAAATCGGCATACAGTGTACCAACTAAGAAAGGTAAATTAGATACTCATATATTTGTTGTTTGGGTTGATAATGAGGCGGGTGTACTAGCAAGGGTAGTAGGTTTATTTTCTGGGAGAGGTTATAATATTGAGTCTTTAGCTGTAGCTGAAATTGACCAAACAAAAAATATTTCAAGAATTACAATAGTTACCACAGGTACACCACAAGTTATTGATCAAATAAAATTACAATTGAAAAAATTAGTCCCCGTTCATAAAGTTGCTGATTTTAAAAGAGAAGATAAAAAAGTAATATTTAAAGAAATGGCTTTATTAAAAGTAATTGGAAATAAAAAAAAGATAGAAAAATGTCTTAAAGCTTGTAAAAGTTTTAATCCAGTAATATTGGATAAAACGAAACAATCTGTGGTAATTCAGATAACAGCTCTTAGAAGAGAAATTGATAAAATGAGTAAAAAATTAAAACCTCTGGGTCTTACAAGCACCTCAAGAACAGGGGCTATAGCCATGACTAGAGGTGCTGAGGTTTTTAAATAAATTTAACAAGGAGATTAAAAATGAAAATGTTTTATGAAAAAGATACTAACGTAAATCTTATAAAAGACAAAAAAATTGCAATTTTTGGTTATGGTAGTCAGGGACATGCTCATGCATTAAACTTAAAAGACAGTGGTGTAAAAGAAGTGGTAGTAGCTTTGAGAGAAGACTCAAAAAGTATTTCAAAAGCTAAATCAAAAGGATTAAAAGTTATGAACTTATCTGATGCAGCTGAGTGGGCTGATGTAGTTATGATTTTAACTCCAGATGAATTACAGGCAGAAATTTATAAAAATCATATAGAGCAAAGAGCCAGAGAAGGAACAAGTATTGCATTCGCTCATGGGCTAAATGTTCATTACGATTTAATTAAAGCTAGAAAAGATCTAGATGTATTTATGGTTGCACCAAAAGGACCTGGTCACTTAGTTAGAAGTGAATATGAAAAAGGTGGTGGGGTACCATGTCTGTTTGCAGTTCATCAAGATGGCTCAGGTAAAGCAAGGGATCTTGCAATGTCTTATGCTTCAGCTGTAGGAGGAGGAAGAGCCGGAATAATTGAAACAACTTTTAAAGATGAGGTTGAAACAGATTTATTTGGTGAACAAACAGTTCTTTGTGGAGGTCTAGTAGAGTTAATTAAAAATGGATATGAAACATTAACAGAGGCAGGATATGAGCCAGAGATGGCATATTTTGAAACTGTCCATGAAGTTAAATTAATAGTTGATTTAATTTATGAAGGTGGAATAGCCAATATGAATTATTCTATTTCAAATACTGCTGAGTATGGTGAATATGTTTCTGGACCTAGGATTGTTAATAAGGATGAAACTAAAAAAAGAATGAAAGAAGTTTTAGCCGATATTCAATCAGGAAAATTTACAAAAGATTGGATGAAAGAGTGTAAAGATGGTCAAAAAAAATTCCTTGCAACTCGTGCAAAGTTAGCTGAGCATCCAGTTGAAAAAGTTGGAGCAAATCTGAGAGCAATGATGCCCTGGATTAACAAGAAAAAATTAGTTGATAGCGACAAGAGCTAATTAAAAAGACCTAACTACTATAAATATTTTGCTATTTCTAATATAGATTGTAATATAGTTTTTCCAAATTTTAATAGTTATGGCTGATAAAGATAAAGTTTTTATATTTGATACAACGATGCGTGATGGTGAGCAATCGCCTGGAGCATCAATGAGCCTTGAAGAAAAAATTCAAATTGCGAGAGTATTTGATGAGTTAGGAATTGATATTATCGAAGCGGGTTTTCCAATTGCTTCACCTGGAGATTTTGAAGCAGTAAAAGCTATAAGTAAAATTTTAAAAAATTCAATACCTGCTGGTTTGTCTAGAGCTAGTAAAAAAGATATTGATGCATGTCACGAAGCATTAAAATCTGCTCCTAGATTTAGAATTCATACCTTTATTTCAACAAGTACGCTTCATATGAAGCATAAATTAAACAAAACTCCTGAACAGGTTTTAGATGCAATTAAAGAAAGTGTTATATATGCGAGAAATTTAACTGATGATGTTGAATGGTCGTGTGAAGATGGAACAAGAACAGATATGGATTTTATGTGTAAAATAGTTGAGCTAGCAATAAATTCTGGAGCTAAGACAATTAATATTCCTGACACAGTCGGATATACAACGCCTTCAGAATTTACAAAAATTATCTCAACATTAAAAAATAAAGTTCCAAATATTGATAAGGCTATCTTGTCTGTTCATTGTCATAATGACTTAGGATTAGCAGTAGCAAATTCTTTAGCGGGCGTTTCTGCTGGTGCAAGACAAGTAGAATGTACGATTAATGGAATTGGTGAAAGAGCAGGAAATGCTGCTTTAGAAGAGATAGTAATGGCAATTAAAACTAGAAATGATCTAATGCCCTATACTACTGGAATTAAAACAGAACTATTAAGTAAAGCATCTAAAGTTGTTTCAAATGCAACATTCCCTGTTCAATTTAATAAAGCCATTGTTGGAAAAAATGCTTTTGCACATGAGGCGGGCATTCATCAAGATGGAATGCTTAAAAATAGAGAGACTTATGAAATTATGACACCAGAGAGTGTTGGTGTTAAAAAAACCTCTTTAGTAATGGGAAAACATTCCGGCAGACATGCATTTAAAGAAAAATTATCAGATCTTGGATATGCTGATGTTACAGACGATGTAATTCAATCAGCCTTTGGTAAATTTAAAATATTAGCTGATAAGAAAAAACATGTTTACGATGATGATATAGCTGCATTAGTTGACGACAGTATGATTTTAGAAAAAAATGTTATTAACTTAAAGTCTTTAAAGGTTTTTGCTGGTACCGGAGAGCCACAAAAAGCAGACATGACACTTGATGTGTATGGAGAGATAAAAAAGACATCAGAGATTGGAGACGGGCCAGTAGATGCAATATTTAAATGTATAAATGTATTATACCCTCATGATGTAAAACTTTTATTGTATCAAGTTCATGCGGTAACCGAAGGAACTGATGCTCAGGCAACAGTAAGTGTTCGAATTGAGGAAAATGGTAAAACAACAGTTGGTCAAGCAGCAGATACAGATACATTGGTTGCTTCAGCAAATGCGTACTTGAGTGCATTGAATAAAATGATAATAAAAAGAGAAAAAACTGCTCCAGCAATAGAGCAGCAAAATGAAAAAGTAAGGGGAATTTAATATGGGTTTTTTTGATAAAATTAAAAAAGTTTGGAGCCAAGATATGGCTATTGATTTAGGAACAGCAAATACACTAGTTGTTGTAAAAGGCCAAGGTGTTGTTCTTAATGAGCCTTCAGTAGTTGCCATTGTTGAACAAAACGGTAAGAAACAAGTTTTAGCAGTAGGTGACGAAGCTAAAACAATGTTAGGCAGAACACCTGGGAATATACAAGCAATTAGACCGTTAAGAGATGGTGTGATAGCAGATTTTATTGTGACTGAAGAAATGATCAAGCATTTTATAAAAAAAGTTCATAAAGGTAGTAGTTTTGCAAACCCAAGAATTTTAATATGTGTTCCAACTGGTTCAACTCCGGTAGAAAGAAAAGCTATTCAAGATAGTGCGTTAGCTGCTGGAGCTAGAAGGGTTCAATTAATTGAAGAACCTATTGCAGCTGCAATTGGTGCTAACCTTCCTATATCTGAAGCAACAGGTTCAATGGTTGTTGATATTGGCGGTGGTACAAGTGAAATTGCAGTTATGTCATTAGGAGGTTTGGTTTATTCAAAATCATTGAGAGTTGCAGGAGATGCCATGGATGCAGCATTGGTAAACTATATGAGAAAAGAATACAATTTAATGATAGGTGATAGCACAGCAGAAAAAATAAAAAAAGAAATTGGAACAGCAATTCCAACAAATAACAATACTTATGCTGTTAAAGGTAGAGATTTAAGATCAGGAACTCCTAAAGAAGTGAATATTACAGAGGAAGATACAGCTGAAGCATTAAATGATATTTTAAAAGAGATGGTCAATGGAATTAAAGATGCACTTGAAAGTACACCACCAGAACTATCAGCTGATTTAGTTGATATGGGATTAACTTTGACTGGGGGTGGTGCTTTATTAAAAAATATAGATAAAAGATTTTCAAAAGAAACAGGATTACCAGTTCATATAGCAGATGACCCTTTGTCTTGTGTTGCTATTGGTACAGGAAAAGCTTTAGATCAAGAACAAACATTCTCGACTATGTTGACTGAATATTAAGAGCGATGGCCTCAAGTAGAGATGATTTTATAATTGCAATTAGATCTGCTTTTTTAAAAAGAAGTACTCAACAAAAATTTTCATTATTAACATTGGTATTTGTATCGATGTTTGTGATTTTATTATCAAGTCTAGACTTTAAAGTAATTAGATACATAAAAATAGGTATAAATGAAGTTGTATATAGGTCTTCATTCATAGTTTCTATCCCTGAAAATTTTTTAATAAATTCATTTATTGGAATTAGTGATTATTCAACTTTTTATGATGATTTTAAAAAAAACAAAGATGAATTAAATAAACTTAGATCTAAAAATATATTAAGTGAAATTACACAAAATGAAAATAAAGAATTAAAAGAATTGATTAATGATTATGTATCTACTTCAGACAAATTACTAGCTAAAATTATTGTGGATCATAAAAGTCCATTTTTAAAAAGCATCATCATAAACAAAGGCAGTAAAGATAATATTGAAATTGGAACAAGTATTTATGATCAATCATATTTGGTAGGTAGAGTAATTGAAGTTAATTTTAAAACTTCAAGAGTGTTACTATTATCTGATTTAAATTCTAATGTTCCAGTAACAATTGCTCCACAAAATATCCAAGCAATTGTTACAGGTTCGGGTGATAATGATGGTGAAATTAAATACATAAAAGGGGGTTTTAATAATAATTTTACAAAAGAAAGTATAGTTTATACTTCAGGCACTGGGGCAATATTTAAAAGTGGTGTTCCGATCGGTATATTAAAAATATCAGAAAATGCCTCGAAATCTGATTTAAACGTCCAATTTTATTCTGATTTTTCTCAACTCAAGTACGTTTTTGCTGAGATTGTTTCTAGAAGTGAAATTAAAAGTTCAAATGATAATCAGACAAGTAATAGTACTATTGAAGCAAAAATAAAAATTTTAGAGAATGAAAAAGAAATTATTGAAGACAGTAATACTAAATTCAAAGAAGAAAATGATTATTTGAAAACACAAGTTAACGATCTAAATGATCAAATTTTAAATTTAAATAACCAAGCATCAAAGCAAAATGAAAAAATTGACCAATTTGATATTGATAAAGAAGAATTGGAATATTTAAGATTAAATCTAGTTTATAGCCGCAAATGTCAAACAAAAAAATTATTTAGCAAGGGATATAAAATTGGAACACCAGAATACAAGAAATGTATTTTAAATAAAGGAAAGAAAATAAATGAATAGTTTAAGATCAAAAGGATTTTTTTTTAAGTTATACTCTTGGCTACCTTTGATTATTTTACTCATATCAGTATTAAATGAATTTGACTTAAACTATTTAAATTTAAATTATTTCTCATTTAATTTTCCATTCATTTTAATTTTTTTCTTTACCTTAAAGGAATTTAAACACTTTGATTATTTATTTGTTTTTATTGCTGGATTATTTAATGATACGGTTATTGGATTACCACTTGGTATAAGCAGTTTGTCTTATATGATAATATGTATAGCTACGTCATATTTTCGAAATATAACAATTAGACCAGACCCAATCAAAGATTGGTTTTATTTTTTATTCATAATTTCTTTGATTAATTCATTAAACTATTCAGTTTTAACATTGTTTTTTTCATTTAATTTGGTTTTAATGAATTATTTGATAGATACTTTTTTTACATTTTTATTTTATATTATCTTTGTTTCAATTTTTAAATATTACTTAAGAAGTTTAAATGATTAATTCTTCAAGTAACAACGCTACAAAACTTAATTCTATTAACAGAAGAATGTTTATTACAGGATCATTAAAATTTATTATAATGATTGGTTTAGTTAGTAGATTGTTTTTTTTACAAGTAAAAGAAAATAAAAAATATTTAACACTTTCAGACAAAAACAGAATAAGAGAATGGAAGTTAGCACCAGTTAGAGGAGAATTCCATGACTATTTTGGAAATGTTGTGGCTGGAAATTTTGAAGCTTATCAATTACATGTTATTCCTGAAGAAGTAGAAGATTTTAGGTATGTAGTTTTTAGATTAAAAGATTTGTTAGAATTATCTGACAAGCAATTTAAGAAAATATTAAAAAAAAGGAATGAAATTAAACCCTGGGAAACATTAATTGTATCAGATAACTTAAATTGGAATAAATTTTCAAAAATAAATAATCATTTATATGATTTAAATGGAGTAAAACCCGTAATATCAATTTCTAGAAATTATCCCTATAAAGAAAACTTTACCCATATCGTTGGTTATGTAAGTCAGGCCAACGAAAAAGATGTTGATTCTAATGAAACAATAAAGAAAAATTTTGTACCAGGCCTTAAAGTAGGTAAAATTGGTTTAGAAAAATCTTTTGAACAAGAATTGTTAGGAACTAACGATATAGAAAGATATGAAGTAAATGCTTATGGTAGAAGAATTAATCAATTAGCATTTCAAAAAGGAAAAAAAGGAAAAACTCTCAGATTAACAATTGATACAAAAGTTCAACAATTAGCCAATGAATTATTAAAAGATAAAGCAGGCTCGATTTGTGTTATGGATATTTATACAGGATCGATTATTGCGATGCACTCATCACCTTCATTTGATCCTAACTTATTTGTTTTTGGAATAAGCCAAGATGATTGGCAAATCATTCGTAATAATCCAATGAAACCACTAGTTAATAAAACCTTGCAGGGAAATTATTCTCCTGGATCAACTATAAAACCAATTGTAGCTCTTTCAGCTTTAGAAAATGGAATTATTAACCCTAATTTTACAGTTAAATGTAATGGAAAAACAGAAATGTATGGCCAAACTTATCATTGTTGGAAAAAAAAAGGGCATGGGTTTGTTAGTCTTAGAAATGCGATGAAGCAGTCCTGCGATACTTACTTTTATGAAATAGCTCGTAGGTTAGGAGTAGACAAGCTAAGTGTTACAGCAAAAAAATTTGGTCTAGGAAAAGAGGTTTTTGGTAGTTTATTCAGCATCGAAAAGAAAGGTTTAATTCCAAGCACTCAATGGAAAAAAAATGCTTTAGGGAAAGGATGGTTGCTAGGAGAAACAATGATAACTGGAATAGGTCAAGGATATATCCAAACAACTCCAATTCAACTATGTTTAATGACAGCTCAAATTGCAAATGGAGGTTATAAAATTTATCCTTATATTCTGGCCAATGATGGAAGTAAAAATCAACAAATTGACAAATTCAAACCACTGTATGAAAATTCAAAAAATATTAAAATTATACAGGATGCAATGTTTGGCTCTACAAATGAAGTTATGGGCACTTCTTACCGTTCTAGAATTAATGATCCAAAATATCAGTTTGCTGGAAAGACAGGAACTGCTCAAGTTAAACGAATTACTAAAAAAGATAGAGAACTAGATTTAAAAACATTTGAGATACCATATGAAGAAAGAGATCATGCTTTATATGTAGCTTTCGGTCCTTATAAAAGTCCAAGATACGCCCTGAGTATAGTCGTCGAGCACGGAGGAAATGGAAGTACAACAGCTGCCCCTATGGCAAAAAAATTATTTAAATTAATTGTAGACCGACATAAATTAAGAGAATCAATTAATAATTATAAATATTGGGATATTTAGATGTACCAACACAATAGATTAAACAGTAATAATTTTGGTTTTTTTCAAAAATTTAGAAATTTCGATTATATATTATTAACTTGTATTTTGTTGTTAGGTTTTATTAGTCTTGCAACAATGTATTCTACAGATGGAGGAAAAGTTTTATTTCATACCAAAAGTCATTTCATTAAGTTAATTATTTTTACTTTAATGATGTTAATATTTTCATTTATAAATATTAAATTTTGGTTTTCTATAGGATATATCTTTTATTCAATTGTTATTGGATTATTGATTTGGACATATTTTTTTGGAATAAAATCATCAGGATCTCAAAGATGGATAGATTTACATTTTATTAATTTACAACCTTCTGAATTAATGAAAGTTTGTATAATTATGTGCTTAGCAAAATATTTCCACAGAATGAAATTAGAAAATGTTAATTCTATTTATACAATTTTGATATCATTAATAATCATTTTATTACCAATGGGTCTTGTAATTGTTCAACCTGACTTAGGAACCTCTCTTTTAATATCGATAAGTGGAATTGCAGTTTTGTGGTTTGCTGGAATTAATCATAAGTATTTTATTTATACCATGCTAGGTTTTTTAATTTCATTACCTTTTATTATTTCATTTTTAAAACCATATCAAAAGTTAAGGGTTTTAACCTTTTTAAATCCAGATAGAGACCCCTTGGGTGCTGGTTATCAAATTATTCAATCTAAAATTGCAGTCGGCTCAGGAGGTATTTTTGGAAAAGGTTTTTTAAAAGGAACTCAAAGCTATTTAGAATTTTTACCTGAAAAGCATACTGATTTTATATTTACACTTTTTTCAGAAGAATTTGGATTTGTTGGTTCGGCTATTCTTCTTTTAATTTATATAATTATTATTTATCGAATAATTGTAATTGGGGCAGGATCAAGAAGTTTTTTTGCTAAGCTATTTTGTTATAGCTTTGGAGCAGCTATTTTTGTTTATATAACAATTAATATGAGCATGGTTTTGGGTTTGCTTCCGATAGTTGGCTCTCCTTTACCAATAATGTCTTATGGCGGTTCTTCAATGCTTGCAACAATGATTGGTTTTGGAGTTGTGATGAGTGCAAAAGTGCACAGTCAACAATCGATTGCCTAGTATAATTTGTCGCTTAAATTATTTTAAAAATTAATAGTATATATAATTATGAACAGTATTTTGAAAATTGGAATAGTTGGGGCTGGTATTCAGGGTATTTCTAATGCCTTATTTCTCCAAAAAAAAGGATTTGATGTAACAATTTTTGATAGGGACGAGCCAGGAAGTCCTGCGGCATCCTATGGAAACGCAGGTCATTTTTCACCCTATGCCTCATTAGCATTAAATAGAACAGACGTTCTTGCCGATATTCCCGCAATGTTATTAAGTTCCACAGGACCTTTAGCACTTAAATGGAACTATATCCCAAAAATGATACCCTGGTTTCTTAAGTTTATTCTTAATACATCTAAAAATAAAATGATGCATACAGCAAAAAATATGCACCAAATTTTAGACTTAGCTTTACCTGCTTATGACGAACTTTTTGATGAAATTGACTTAGATGGTTTAGTTGAAAACAAAGGAATACTTTATATCTGGAATAATAAAGATTTAAAAAGTCGAGAATTAGAAATTAAAGTTAGAGAAGAACTGGGTGTAAAACAGCAAATTGTAAATAAAGATGAAATATACGATTTAGAGCCTCATATTAAACCATTTTATCATGCGGGGGTTTATTATCCCTATGCTAGACATGCAAAAAATCCAAAAAAAATCCTGTTAAAATTTTTTGATCTTTTTTTAAAAAAAGGTGGAAAATTTAACAAGGTAAACATTAAAGATATTAAATTTAATGAAGACAAGCCTGTTTTTATAACTGAAAACCAAAATTATACTTTCGATAAAATAGTCATTGCCTGCGGCGCCTTTTCAAAAAGATTAACAGATAATTTGGGTGAAAAAATTCCTCTAGATACCGAAAGAGGTTATCATATTCATTTTAAAGATTGTGATCATCTTTTAAGTCGGCCAGTAATTTTTTCTAATAGAGGTTTTGGAATTACACCAATGGAACAAGGATTGAGAGTAGTTGGTACAGTTGAATTTGGTGGTTTAGATAACCCAGTTTCAAAATCAAGAATTAAAAATTTAATTAATAATGCGAAATATATGTTGGGAGATCTGCCAGACCATGAAGATGAGTGGCTGGGGTTTAGGCCAACATTACCAGATTTTTTACCAGTCATGGGACCTTCAAAAAATCACAAAAATGTGTTTTATTGCTTTGGACATCATCATTTGGGATGGACATTGGGTCCGATATCTGGAAAGATTGTTTCTGGAATGATTGCTAAAGAAAACACTAATTTAAATTTAGCACCATATAGTTCAAAAAGATTTAATTAATTCATGCAAAATACTAAGGCATATATAATGTTGGTTTGTGCAACATTATTTTGGGCAGGTAATTTTATGGTAGGAAAATTTGCTTTTTTAGAAAATATTCCTCCCATGTCATTAGTATTTTATAGATGGTCACTTGTATGGATTTTATTACTACCATTTACTTTTAAAGAAATATTAAAATTTAAAGATCTAATTTTAGATAATTTACCGCTATTATTTTTTTTAGCTTTAACAAGTGTTGGTTTGTTTAATTCTTTCACATATCTTGCCCTAGTTCATACTCAGGTAATAAATGCATCTCTATTTAATACTGCTATTCCAGCAATAATAATTTTATTATGTTTTATTTTTAAGATAGAAAAAACTAATAAATTTCAAATCATAGGACTTATTATTTCTGTTTTTGGAATTTTATCAATTATTACAAAACTTGATTTAAATATTTTGTATTCATTAAATTTTAATAAAGGTGATTTGATAATGATTGGAGGTGTGATCACATGGGGGCTTTACTCAGCTTTTTTGAAGAAAAAAACGTTTTCATTGCCGCTTCTTACCTTGGTTCATATCCTGTGTACATTTGGATTAATCTTTATATTTCCACAGTTTCTTTATGAATTTTCACAAGGACAAGTTATTGAGCTTGATTTTAAACTGGTTGGTATTCTAATTTTTCTAGCTCTATTTCCAAGTATTGGCTCTTATTACTGTTGGGCTGGAGCAGTTTCTATTATTGGGGCTAATAGAGCAGGAATTTTTTTATCTTTAATACCATTTTTTAGCACAATAATGGCGATAGCTTTTTTTAATGAACAGTTTCAATTTTTTCACTTGATTGGGACCATATTAATTATAATAGGTTTATTTTTATCAAATAAGGAAATTAAAAATGCTTAAAGTTGCAATTCTAGATGATTATCAAAATGTTTCACAACAATTTGTAGATTTAGAAAAATTATCTGGAAAATACGAATTCAAAATTTTTAGTGAACCATTTATTGATGAGGCCGATGCTCTTGAAAAACTAGCAGATTTTGAGGCACTATTAATAATGCGAGAGAGAACCCCAATTACTAAAAATATAATAGATAATTTGAGTAAGTTAAAATTTATTATTACAAGTGGATCAAAAAATAAAGCAATAGATTTTGAGGCTGCAAAAAAAAGAAAAATTATAGTTTGTGGAACAGAGATAAATATTCATCCAACACCTGAATTAACATGGGCACTGATATTAGGGCTGGCTAGAAATTTTAAAGAAGAAATAGATAATATGTACCAAGGTTACTGGCAAACTACAGTTGGTATAGAATTAAAAGGAAAAATTTTAGGCTTAATTGGGCTTGGAAAAGTGGGTTCTCAAGTTGCCAAAATTGGTAAAGCTTTTGGAATGCAGGTGATGGCCTGGAGTGAAAATCTTAACTTAGACACATGCAAAGAGCTAGATATCCTTCCATGTAGCAAAGAAGATTTAATAAAAGTTTCAGATTTTTTATCTATTCATGTTCAGGGAGGAGACAGATACAAAGATTGTATTACACTAAAAGAAATGGATAAAATGAAAAAAACTTCATTTATTATTAATACTTCAAGAGGACCAATTATTAATGAGGACGATTTAATTGTTGCTTTATCAACAAATGTAATAGCAGGGGCAGGCCTAGATGTTTTTGAAAAAGAGCCCTTACCAGAAAATAATAAATTAAGATTTCTGCCTAATGCATTATTAACTCCACACATAGGTTATGTTACTGCTGAAAATTACAGTATTTTTTATACACAAATGATTGAAGCTTTAGAGTCTTGTATAAATGAAAAACCTATTCGTGTTATTGAGTAAAGATGGATTTATCTGTTGTTAGCCATGAGGATTATTTTGCAAAAATTGGCGATAATCATAAGTTTCCAATTAATAAATTCGGTGAACTAGCTAAATATTTAATAAAAAATAAAATAGTTAAAGAATTTTATAAACCTTATCCATGCTCAGATAAGACCTTGAAAAGGGCTCATTCTGAAAGTTATATTAAACACATTAAAAACAAAACATTAGACCAAAATAAAATCAAAAAAATTGGATTTCCTCTTGTAGACAGTGTTGTTAAAAGATCTTTAATTGCAACTGGTGGAACAGTATTGGCATCTAAACTTGCAATCAATTTTGGAGTTTCTTGCAATACTGCTGGCGGTAGTCATCACGCAAATTTTGAAGGGGGAGCTGGATATTGTGTATTTAATGATGTAGCAGTGGCAGTTAAATATTTACTCGATAGAGGGTTAGCTGGCAGAATTTTAATAGTTGATTTAGACGTACATCAAGGAAATGGAAACTCAGATATTTTTAAAAATAATAAAAATGTATTTACTTTTAGTATGCACTCACAATCCAATTATCCTGCTAAAAAATCAGTAAGTGATCTGGATGTTGGTCTTGCAGATAATACGGAAGATAAAGAATATATTAAAATACTTAAGTTTTATTTAAATCAATTAAATAAAGAAAATTTTGACTATGTTTTTTATATAGCGGGTGTGGATATTCATTTTAATGATCGTCTAGGCAAATTAAAAATCTCAGACGAGGGAATAAGAGAAAGAGATGAGCTTGTTACTAAAAATTTTTTTTCTAAGGGCATTCCTCTTTGTGGTGTTTTAGGCGGAGGATACAATAAAAATTTTACTAAATTAGTAGAATTGCACTCATTTTTACATCAATCATGTGCTAAATTGTTATAATTGATGATCAAAAAAAATCCAAATCTCTCTGCTCAATAAAAATTATTAAACCTGAGTTAGATTTGTGATGACATCCTTCAAGTGTGTTCAAATTCATTTTGAACTCCATAATTCATCGAATATGAAATGATTACAACTCATAGTGTACCAAGAATAATGATCAAAAAAGATGATCTAAGAAAAAGATAAATAGTTATAAGTAGATAATTTTAATTTTAGGATAGTCCATAAAAACCGGGAGCTAAAGATGGCTAATGTGGACTATCTAAATTAGAATATATCATGACCTTAAATAAAATGCATTAATCATTTTTTTCAAATATAAAGGATTTATGAAAAAAAAAGGTCACACCCCCATAACTAGGGTTAAAAACCCTGAGCCCCATATTGATGATCCAGATTGGGTCATCTGGGCAGCCTGGGCTGACAGGATAACTTTTGAAGAAATTGAGAAAAAGACTGGAAAGACTGAAGGTGAAGTAATCAAGATTATGAGAAGATCTATAAAGCCAACTTCTTTCAGATTGTGGAGAAAAAGAGTTAATCAAAAAAGTATAAAACATAGAAAAAAGTTTGAATACTCTAGAAAAGAAATTACTAGTAAAATTAAAAAGAATGATTATTTATAAACAATGAAATCAATTATTATTTACACAGGGCCTCTTTGCAATTTCTGTGAAGCAGCAAAAAGATTGTTAACTAGAAACAATTTTGACTATAAAGAAATTAATATTACAACAGTTGATGGTGCGATGGATGAAATGATTAAAAAAGCCAATGGAAAAAGAACAATCCCACAAATATTTTTTGATGATCAGCATATTGGTGGATATGATGAGGTCAGAGCTTTAGAGAAAGAAAATAAACTTCAAGATCTTTTAAAATAATACAAAATAAATAACTAAAAAAATTAAAGAATATTCAAAAAAACTTTTAAAAATTGTAATTTGTTTTTTATCAAATTTATTATTTATATATTTTTTTAGTAAGTAAAAACTGGCATTCACCAACACAACTGCAGCTATTACGCCAATAATTGTAGATTTAATTGAAAAGTTTTTATAACCAAAGTAACAAGTTGCAATTAATGTAAACCATGAAACTTTCGTTATAAAAACTTTAAATATTATTCCAGCTTTTTTACTAAATACTGATTGTGTTTTTATTATTGAGTAAGACCAAATGATACCAATTAAAAAAGTTATGTACTTTATAATCACTATTTTTCTTTAAAAACTAGACAAACACCATTATTGCAATATCTTTTTCCTGTTGGGTTCGGTCCATCTTCAAAGATATGTCCATGATGTCCACCACAATTTTTACAATGATATTCTGTTCTTGCATAACCTAACAAATGATCTGTTTTTGTTTCGAATACGTCTGGCAGTGAATCATAAAAAGAAGGCCAACCGGAACCACTTTCGTATTTTGTGCTTGAATCAAATAATTTAATATCACAATTGGCACAATGATAGCCGCCTTCACGCTTTTCATTATTTAATGCGCTAGTACTCGGTGCTTCAGTTCCATCTTCAAACATTACTAATTTTTGTTCAGTAGACAGATTTGGATTTTTTTTAACCATTTAATTATAACATTTTAGCACATGACCAGGAATATTGTGATGAATTATTTGTGGACTCCGCAGAAAAACAAAATTTTACTTATAGATGTCCCAAAAGGCAAAATATAGGTTTCAAAGTTAAATGCTCAATATTTTCTTAAGATAAAAATGGTAAACTTCAAACTCAATATATTGATAAATTTTCAGAATCTATAAATGTGAAATAAGGAATTTTCTGCAATATTTACCTGATAAACATCTAATAAATTAAGGAATAATAAAAATATAATTATAATTAAACTTTATGTTGGCTTATTAATGACTTTAAGCAATAGTTTTTGGTAGATGGCAGAAAGCTACTCAAAGAAAATATATAATTAAGTAGAAAAATTATTAAGAATCGAAGGAGAATTTTTGTTTATAATTCTATGAACTTAGTTTTTTTATGTATTTCTTATAAACAACTTAAGCTAGAATTTTATTAAAAAAGCCTTAAAAACATAGATAAAAATCGTTGTATTTTTACAACATTATTAATTATTCTGTAAAATTGCTAATTTCTAGGGTGTAAAATTGAATTGAATCATCTAGTTTCTGGAAATATTAATATTAATAAAGTTAAAGGATAAAAATGAAAAAATTAGTAACAATTATTATAGCTTCATTGTTATCATTCACTATGGCTTCTGCAGAAAAAGGAGTTAACATCGGGCTTTCTGGTTCAATGGGTGGTTTTGTTGCAACAGCAACAGAATCTGCTGGTGAAAGAGACAAAGAAGATGCTGCACTTGCAGTAGGTTGGGCTTCAGTTTTTCTTGAAAAAGATTTAGGTGATAGTCCAATGACGATTGGTATAGATTATGTACCAACGTCGCAAGGAACAGAAACAAACACAAGTCAAAGAAGACAATTAACAGGAGTTGGTAACGCTACAGCTTTAGTAACACAGTCTGTTCAAGTTGACTTTGATGATCTAACTACAGTTTATCTAATGGGAAGAATGGGTGAAAACCTATTTGCTAAAATTGGATATATGTCAGTAGATGTAGTAACTAACGAGACGTTAGGAACTGGATCAACATATGGTGATGGCGATATGAACGGAACATTAATAGGTGTTGGTTACAACAACGACCTAAGTAATGGAATGTTTGTAAGAGTTGAAGGAAACTATATGACTTTTGACGGTCTGACTTTAACAGCAACAAACAATGCTGAAAACCAAATTACTATAGATACGTTAGATGGTGCTATGGCCAAAATTTCAATTGGTAAATCATTCTAAATTTATTTAGTTTAATTTAAATTTTTAAAAAAACCCTTCAAGAAATTGAAGGGTTTTTTTTTGTTTAAAGCTAAAATTTAAAGTAAAATTATTTTATTTATGAAATTAGGTTTTATAGGAACTGGGAAAATTGCATATTCTGTTATCACGGGTATATGCAATTCAAAAATAAATTTTAAAAAGATAGTTGTATCACCTAGAAATAAAAAAATAGCTATTAGTTTAAAAAAAAAATTTAAAAAAGTCATCATTGCAAAAAACAATCAAGAAGTAATTAAAAAATCAAATTGGGTATTTTTGTCCGTAACCCCGACGGTAGGTCGTAAAATAATTAAAGATTTAAAATTTAGATCCAATCAAACAATAGTAAGTTTTATTTCAACTATTAAACTTTTAGAACTAAAAAAGATGATTAAGGTAAATTCTGATATTGTAAGAGCAATACCTTTACCGCCTATATCAATTAAAAAAGGTCCGGTTCCTATATATCCACCTAATAAAAAAGTAAAAATTTTTTTTGATAAAATTGGATCTACCATTGAAATTAAAAATGAAAAATTATCTATTAATTTTTGGTCTACATCGGGTATGATGGCGTCTTATTATGAAATTTTAAGAGTAATGAGTGATTGGTTAGTTAAAAAAGGAATTAAAAGGCAAGATGCACAAAAATATGTTACTTCTTTATTTTTAGCTTTATCTAAAGATGCTGTTATAAACTCAAAAAAGCATTTAAAAGTTTTAGTAAAAGAATCTCAAACACCCAAAGGCCTGAATGAACAAGGTTTAAAAGAAATGTCAAAAAAAGGTGTTTATAAATCTATTATTAATAGTTTAAATAGTATTCACGAACGATTGAATAAATAATGTCAGATAATATCTTAGAAATAAATAACTTGTCAAAATACTTTGGAGGTCTTGCGGCAGTTTCGAATTGTTCCATCAAAATTAGGAAAGGAACTATTACTGGAATAATTGGCCCAAATGGTTCTGGAAAAACAACATTGTTTAATTTGATTGCTGGAAATTTAAAAACATCAGCTGGAAATGTTTTATTTAATAATGAAGATATTACCGATGTTCCTTCTTACGAATTATTTTCAAAAGGATTGCTTAGAACATTTCAAATCGCACATGAATTTACAAACTTATCAGTTTTAGAAAATTTAATGATGGTACCAGGTAATCAATCTGGTGAAAAATTAATGAATGCTTTTCTTAAACCTTCTGTAGTGAGGCAAGAAGAGGAATTAATTAAAGAGAAAGCCAAAGAAGTTGTAGGTTTTTTAAATTTAGGACATCTTTCAAATGAATTAGCTGGAAATTTATCTGGTGGTCAAAAAAAATTATTAGAATTAGGAAGAACTATGATGGTCGATGCAAAATTAGTTTTACTAGATGAGGTTGGGGCAGGTGTTAACAGAACACTACTTAAAGATCTTGGCACAGCTATTGAAAAGTTAAATAAAGAAAAAGGATATACTTTTTGCATGATTGAACATGATATGGATTTTATAGGAAGATTATGTGACCCAGTAATAGTAATGGCCGAAGGTTCAGTTTTATTTGAGGGGTCAGTAGAAGAT
>Ga0209632_10001083_pt1 | contig 27808 bp, 29 predicted proteins | sample COG_10_FD_184754 | JGI IMG/M metagenome (GOLD analysis project Ga0209632, IMG submission 184754) | Pelagic Microbial community sample from North Sea - COGITO 998_met_10 (SPAdes) (version 2) | ecosystem: Environmental > Aquatic > Marine > Neritic zone/Coastal water | place: Helgoland, sampling... | reverse complement strand
AAAAAATATATATATATATATATATATATATATATATATATATATATAAATGCCACGTTATAAATGTCCCAAAGGAACAAAAAAATGTATCACCGGTAAATGCGTAAAAAAAACATCAGTTAAAACAGCGCGTTGTAAAAAGGGAACACGTAAATGTGCAAATAATAAATGTTATCAAACAAATTATAAAAAAAGTGAAGCAGCAAAAAAAATCCAAAAAACATATCGTAATTATATTGATACAAAATTAAAGAAAAAAACATTAGAAGAACAAGTAGAACATTTCAATAAAATTCAAGATAAATTCTTTTTTAAATTAATTGGAAAAAAAATTAGTATTATTACAAATGATATTCAATCAGATAGATGTGCTATAATTAATATTGAATCACCTACTCGTATATATTTAGATATGTTATATAAATGTGGAGAGAATTCCGGCACACAAGTTATAAAATTAATCGAAAAATTTGCAAAAAAATATGGATATAACACGATTGAATTAGAAGATGATTCACGTATTTATAGTGAAAAAACAAAAATTAGACCAAAAAAAGGAGGTCATTGTATGATATGGTTGCCTATATTACAAATACTATCATCGGGCACAACGTGGTATAATAAATTAGGTTATAAATCGCCATATTACAATAAGGAAGTAAAACACAATGAAGCAATTATTAAAAAACCATTTATTACATTTATAAAAGATGTGGTTGGAAATACACGAGATCAAGATCCACGTGCTCCTTCATTAGAAAATTTAATAGAAGGTATGTATCTTTTTGTTAATAAAGATGAATCATCAATTTCAGTAAAAGATTTATTTACAAAGGTGAACCGAAAATTGAAAAATGAAGAGTTGATATGTGATGGGAAACACCCTGAATTAGATTGGTACATAGACATTGAAAAGTTTTTGGTAGATAGAGGAGTTCTCGTAAATAATCCTGATAAGACTAATCCTAATAACATTATGTATTTAAGAGGTTCAGAAATTACACAAATTAAAACATTTTAATATGTAATTTATAAAATCGGCATTTAAATGTCAAAAGGTATAAAAATGATATTATATTTAATAAAATATCATTTTAATTCATAATTGTATATTTTGATTTATTGCAACTCAATTTCAGGTTGACGACTTTGACTACGCTTTGATGCTACCGTGTTCGTGCGTCGTCGTGGAACGATCATCCATTCTGATTGATCTGCCTGATCAAGTTGAGGAGGACGCCTTGTCTCTTTTTGACTACGAGGAGTGGATTCAGATTTTGTATCACGCTTGGTTGCACGTTGCTTACTCTCACTCTTATGTTGGGACGAATAACTCATTCGTTGACCACGAGAGTCATGACGCGTTTCACACATCAACTTGCCACTATTCAATCCACGAATCATAGTAGCATGAACATCCATACCATCACTCTTTTTTTCAATGGGAGTAATCATAAATTCAACATATTCGCCTTGAACCAAATATTTATACTGAGATTCACCAACTTGAATCTCTGAATGATGAACAAAAATATCACGGGGTTCATTCGTTTCACAATCTTTAACTGTGATAAATCCATAACCCGCCTTGTTGTTGAACCACTTAACACAACCATTTGTATAACTAGATGCTGTTGCCATTATTCTAATATACTTTTAATATACAAATATCTTTAAATACATTTTGTTATTAAATTATTCTGATAGTATCATTAAATTAGAAATCATATTATGTAAATATTTATAATTTGGTTTGTCAGTAAATCCCAAATTTCTACAATATGTTATAAATAATACAAATTCGCCTATTATTTCATTTTTCCAACCAAAATCTTCTTTAATTTTTAAAATAGATGAAACCGATTCTTGATTTTGCCAAGGTATTTTTCCATAATATAAAAACATTAATATATAACCAATCGATTCTAGGTCATCTCGTCTACTTAACGTAAAACCGTTATGAGAATTTATGCTCATATATCGATGAGATCCTACAATTGTTTCATTTGTATTTAATATACAATGTCGTTGTTTTTCATCTAAAAAACTACGCGATAACCCAAAATCAATTAAATAGATTTCATTAATATTTTCTGTATTTTTTTTTAATAAAAAATTGCATGGTTTTAAATCGCGATGTATAATTCCTTTGTTATGTATATCATTTATTATAGATAACATCTTTTTTCCTATATGTAATACAGTATTCAATGTCATTTGATCACTATAATTACGTCTGAGATCTTCTATCGTGTCTTCTAATAATTCCATTCCAATATAATATATTTCACCATCTAATCCATAATTATAGAGAGATGGTATATTTTTTACACCTTTTAATTTTTTATAAATACTTATTTCGTTCTCAAATATATTTATATGTCTTTTATTCATTAATTTTAATGCAAACGGTTCTTGTTCCAAAAAATCATTTTCAATTAATCTCTCTGAATTTGTTTTTTCATCTTCATTATCATTTGTATTTATTGGTTTTGCTATGAATACTTTACCAAATGATCCTTCTCCTTTTTTTTTTAATAATTGATAACTATTTGCTATTACAATTATTTTATTTCTTGTTGTCATAAATTTTTTTGATAATTACTATAATAACTAAAAATTTATATTTATATTAAAATTGATTTAGAATATATCACTTATCAATTATAATATTACAGCAAATACAATGGTTATTTTATGCGATAAGTACGATTCATCTAATAATGTTTTTATTGAAAACGATATTATTCAACAATTTATTCCTTCGAATATTGTATTAAGTGATTTTCAAAAATGGGCAATTCAATCAATTACTGAAGGTAATAATGTTCTAATTACTGCTCATACAGGTTCTGGTAAAACATTACCTGCTGAATTCGCGATTCAATATTTTACAAGTATTGGGAAAAAAGTTATTTATGCTTCTCCTATTAAAGCATTATCAAATCAAAAATTATACGATATGAGACGCAAATTTCCCCATATTTCATTTGGATTATTAACTGGTGATAGTAAAGATAATCCTCAAGCAGATGTTCTTATTATGACGACTGAAATTTTACGTAACACCTTACTTAATAAACAAATTAACCAGACTAATGTTATCTCATCAAACGAATCAACTGAAAAAAAGGAACTACCACTATTATTTGAAATGGATTTTGATACTGAATTAGCAGCAGTTGTATTTGATGAAGTGCACTATATTAATGACCCTGAACGTGGATCTGTATGGGAACAATCGATTTTGATGTTGCCCCCGCAAGTCCAACTCATTCTGCTTTCGGCAACCATTGACCGCCCAGAAGAGTTTGCGAATTGGATTCAAACTGAAAAACACAAGCAATCACAAGAACACTCTTTAACAACAAAACAAATGTATTTGGCATCAACAAATCATCGCGTTGTGCCTTTAACTCACTACATGTGGTTAGCAATTAATGAAGTGTCTTACAAAAAAACGGCAAGAACGCCATACGAAATGAAAATAGAAAATATGCGTGGTACCCCAATTAAAATAGCATCATCTGATGGTTTATTCAATGAAGAAAATTACTACAAAATGAAAGATGTATTGGATTATATGTATAAAAATAAAACCTATGCGAAACGTCAATTTGTATTGGAAAATCTATTGCGATTTCTCAAAAGCAAAGAAATGTTACCTGCTATTTGTTTTGTTTTCTCCCGGAAAAATGTCGAACAAGCAGCAAAAGAAATATCATTTAGTTTATTTGATAAAGACAGCATGATGCCTTCACTTGTGGAAAATGAATGCCGTCATATTTTGCAATCAAAACTTCCAAATTATAAAGAATATATGGAACTCTCTGAATATACAACTATCATTGAATTACTGAAAAAAGGAATTGCTATTCATCATGCAGGTATTATTCCTGTCTTACGTGAAATGGTCGAACTTCTATTTGAAAAAGGATATATTAAATTACTTATTGCTACTGAAACTTTTGCAGTAGGATTAAATATGCCTACAAAAACAGTTATTTTTGCAGGTATTAATAAATTTAATGGCACTACAATGCGTCTTCTTTTCCCTCACGAATATACACAAATGGCAGGACGAGCAGGGCGGCGCGGATTAGATACGATCGGACATATCTTTCATTGTGTCAATTTATTTGATTTACCTTGCGTATCCGACTACCGGCATATGTTAACAGGACCTCCGCAAAAATTGACATCGAAATTTAAAATTTCATTCAATTTGGCACTTTCTATGATTAACACAAATACAGATATTATCTCTTTTATGAATCAAAGTATGCTTTCGAGTGACATCAATAAAGAAATTAAAGGTTATGAAAAAGAAATAAGCATTGTTACTGAACAATTGGATAAAAAAAAAGAAAATTTAACTCATTGTCGCACACCATCAGACGTACTGATTAAATATCATAATTTAAGTAATACTATTTTAACATTATCCAACAGTGCACGTAAGAAAGTTCGGATTGAAATGAATGGATTAGAAGCAACACATAAATTCCTTCTAACTGATATGGAAAAATTGAAAGCACTTGATGAAATTAAAACACAATATAAAAAAATTATAAATGAAAAACATAATACAGAGCATTACATTTATAATACAATTGATGACTTGAATAAAATTTTACTAGATAATGGATTTATTATTAAACAAAATGATGATTATGTCATTACCGAAAAAGGACGATTTGCTTCTCAACTACAAGAAATGCATCCACTTGCCATGACTGATTTGTATAATAAAAAAGGTCAGTTTGATTCATTGGATGCTTCTGAATTAGCAGGATTATTTAGTTGTTTTTATCCTGTATCGGTATCAGATGAATTTAAGGCACATAACCCACATATGTTATGTGATGTTATCATGTATATGAGTAAACTATTAGGATATTATTTAACTTGTGAAAATGATGCATTTTTAAATACCGGTGCGAATTATGAAATCTGTTATGATTTATTGCCTTATATTGTAAAATGGTGTGATGCGACGGATGAAAATGATTGTAAAATTGTCATCCAAGAAATGAAGAAAAATACTGGCGTATTTGTTGGTGAATTTGTGAAAGCATTATTGAAAGTGAATGCTGTCGCGTTAGAATTTGAACGTGTTTGCGAATCAACACAGAATATTGCACTATTGGAAAAGTTGCGGAAGATTCCATCTTTGACCTTGAAATACATTGCAACGACACAATCGCTTTATTTGTAATGTTTCCGTGTTTTACGTTTGCGTTTTACAATAGATTTCTTTGATTTTTTTTTATTGAGTTTACCTCCACGAGGCAATACTTGTACTTCAATTCCTTTACGAAACACAACTTGATAAAAATAGTCCGGTATCGATTGTCTTTTTGTCACTTCTATTGTTAGTCCTCCGCTTATATTATAACCTTTTTCTAAATATTCATTTACTTCTTTTTCTAAATCTGTATAATCAACTGCTCGAACAACTTTGTAGTGATTTTTTGTCCCTATATTCCCATATTTTTGTATATTCTCTTTTTTTCGTCGCTCATAATCTTCAAAATACAATTCATCATACAATTCTGAATAATCATCCGATTGATTTTCAGTGTCCCCATACAAATTCATATTTTTAAGTTCTTGAAATGTTTTCGCGGTTCTCGCCTTTTCCATTATTTTCGCTTCTCTCGCCTCTTCCATTATTTTCGCTTCTCTCGCCTCTTCCATAATGTTATATATTAACATAATAAATTAAAATAAAATTGAAATAAATGTAAACACAGTATTTACATTTATATAACATCACACTACAATGGATACGTCAAAGAACAATGCCAAAATTGTTAAAGACAATTGGGACGATTCTAGTGAAAGTGAACCTGAAATCGAAGAAGAACCCAATAATAATAAGGTAGATGTAGATGTACATGTAACAGAATCTAATAATAATAATAATAATAATATTGACAATATCGAAGAAGAATGGGAAGCATACTATGGAGATAGTGTATGCATTAATTGTAAAAAATCAGATGACCAACGAATTATTATGGTTAAAAGTAAAAATGTATATTGTTATGATAATTGCGATGATGACGACGACGACTATTATGATGACGATTATGATGAACTTGACGATTATGATAGGAAATTAGGTTTATCCATTTCATGCAGGTAAAAAATAGAATTAATAAAAAACGAACAAACTCTTCGAACTGGACTTGAACCAGCAACCTTTCGGTTAACAGCCGAACGCGCTAACCAATTGCGCCATCGAAGATTAATGTTTTTTATTAATTATGAATTAATAAGTTGAGATATATTTACCTATATACTACTACTATTTTTTCTTTAAATACTTTAATTATAATTATTATTATTTAATTTTATTTAATTTAATTTAATTTAATTTAATTTAATTTAATTTAATTTAATTTAATTTAATTTAATTTAATTTAATTTAATTATAATGAGTTTAAATATATTTGTTCAATTAGACTATTATTAGAATGGAAAGTTTAATATTATATAAACCTCCCTTTGAAAAAAAAAGAGTAGGAAAAAATAATGACGGTGGATATGTTATTATTGAATTACCTGATACGTATGATGCATTTATATCTGGTGGAATTGATAATGATATTAGTTTTGAAGAGCACTTTTTAAATTTACATGAATCGTTAATATGTTATGCATTTGATGGTTCTATTTTAAATTTACCACATCATAATAATAGAATTAGATTTTATAAAAAAAATCTTGGAGAATTCAATAATAATGAGTTAACTAATTTACATGAATATATAGAACCATATAATGATATTTTTATGAAGATCGATATAGAGGGTCATGAATTTAAATTTATGCCAACACTTATTGAAAAAAATCTAATGATTAAAATTAAACAACTCGTAATTGAAATTCATAGTTCAGCAGATATACAATTATATCCAGATTATTTTAAAGGATTGAGTGATATCGATAATGATGATAAAATGTTTGATTTATTTAAGAATTTTAATAAAACACATACATTAGTTCATTTTCATGCCAATAATGGTTGTAAATTACAACAAATAGATGGAATTGATTTACCTCACGTTTTCGAATTAACATATATTCGAAATGATTATGTTAGTGAAAAAATAAAAAATATAGAACCTTTACCAACTGCATTAGATATGAAAAATAGTTTAAGTAAACCAGATTATATTTTAAAAGGGTTCCCTTACAGTTTGTAATATTTATTTAACCATATCATCTAAATATAATGAAATGGTTAAATTTGTAAAAAAAAATTATAGTACATAATCAATTCCGTGATCTTTGCAAAACAAAAAATCACCTTTATAGAAATTATATATTTTATTCTTTATATCATCATTAAAAAATGATTGAATAGGTACTTTATAATCTGAATATTCTTCTAAATTTAAATCATATATTTTTTTATCTGACTCAAAATTTTTTGTTGTTTTATTTATATGTGTTCCTTTAAAATTTAATATAGATTCTGGTATTGTTTTATTATAAATTTTTTCAATATTTTTATAATCTATATTGTTTATATCATATATAAACTTTTTTTTTGATTTTATTATTTCTTTATAATGGAAATAACCACTTACTTGTGGTTCAAAATGATGTTGATCGATTTGATCAAACTTAGTTGTAATTAACTCATCTACAAAATGAGAGAATAATATATTGTTTGGCGTTTTCCATTTCCATAACCAACATCCTGTATGTAAAAACCCAGATACAACTCGGTTATATGGATTTCGTACAAACATAATTACTGTATAATTTGAAATATCTTTCGGTAATGTTTTATATTCAGCAGGAATATGTAATTCATTGTCCATGCTACCTGATTTTAAAAACCAAAACATATTTTTTATATGAGAACAACCACATTTGGCAGACCATCCAAAAACAACTTTATTAATTTCATCGGTTATATAATACATTATATAGTATTGTAATATAGGGTTTAATATATTATTACGTATAAATATTTTTCATAATATATTTCATAATATATTATAAAAAACAATTTAAAAAAACATCTCTATATAGAGTATAGAATAGTCTATCATCACACATAATTCAGCTGAATTAGCTCAGTTGGCAGAGCGTTGGTCTTATAAGCAGACACTATCGTGACTTTATTGCAAAGTACGCCAAATGTCATGGGTTCGAGCCCCATATCCAGCATAAATTGTGTGTTTTTTTAATATATACAAAAATTCAAATACTTTTAATATTATTAATTAAGTAATTGTAGTCTTATTTTTTTATACATTTTCGCTTCATCTAAAAATCGATGAATTGAAAAATCATGTGTTGAATAATCTATTAACTCTTTATCACTTAGTATGTTTGATAAATACTTTATTCTTTCAATATAAACACTATATTTAAACATTTTTTTACCCTTATAGTCAATTGGTAATTTGTTAAATACTATTCCAAAATAAATATTATCTTGAACCTTTTTAAATCCTTCATACGTTTTTATTAGAATTGCTTCATTTTCTATTTTTTTTATTTGTTTTGTCCTTTCATTTATTTCGTTAATCATGTATTCTGTATTCCATTTATTCATAAATTCTTTCGCAGAATCACCCCATTCAAATTGATCTTCTTGAATAATCATCATCACTACACAATCTACTATTCTTCTAATTGGCGATGTAATATGAGTGTAACATTCAATTCCATTACCTATAACATAATGTGGTTGAACATTATTATGTGAACAATATATACCCGATATATTTTCTAATAAAAATTTTAATTCAGGACATTTATCATTTTCGTTGATCAACATTTTTTCATTTTTAGTTGTCGATCTAAATATACCTGTTTTTTTTTTATATAAAACTTTTGCACATTCGTGATTCATTAGTAACATGCAATATTCTACAACAGCGTGACTATTTAAAATTTCATATTTATATGTTTTATTAAACATAGAATTATTCATATTATTTACAATTTTTTCAATTTGTTTATAATGATTATTATTTAATAATGTATTATCATCATATACAAAATTTTTGTTTACATTAATAATTACATTACCATATGTTACTGAATTTATACAAAATGTTTCTGGATCTATATCTATATCAAGAACAAACGCACATCTATCTTCTTTTTCTTTTAAACTAAATACATTATCTGATAATGTAAAAGGAAATATTGGAGACTTCTTATCTGGAAAATAAATACACGAAATACGATCTGTTATATATTTCCATAAATCAAAATATTCTAATATTATTGGAACGTTTGATATGTATATACTTAATCTTATTTTATCATATTGTTTTACATATCCAATTGCATCATCATATTCTGTGCAATTCGCTGGATCGATTGTTATAATATCATGTGACCGTCTATCTTCAATTTTTTTATTTTTATAATAATATGGAATTTTATCAAACATATTTTCACGAAATCTACGCAATACTATTTTATTAAATATACTTAAACTATCATTTAATTTATTATAAGATAGTTTATAATTTATATAATTTTCATTATCATCTACGCTTCCAAAATTATTTGTTAATGTTCCAATTGGATGTTTATCAGTCCATTCTTTTATATTAAATGTTACATATTTATCCATTTTGTTTTTATCAAATCCAATATGCTTTTCTTCAAATGGCACTAAGAAATACGGAAGTGATTTATTTTCAGGTATACATTTATATAATAGTTTACCATGTTTATTTGTTATCTCTATTCTCCCATATGTTTTACCGCTTGTTAATAATACACCGTGTATATGTTTATCGTTTTTATATGGAGAATCTATCAGATTTCCACTTTCATCTATTATATCATTATGAAATAACTTTTTTTCCTTAGGTGATATATTCAATCCAATTGTTGAATTATCTACGGTTGATACAAAATCCCAATCACTATAATCATTATTTTTTATATTTAACTTATATGTTTTTCCCATATAGTCAGATTGTTGTTATATATATTTTAGAATAAATATTTCAATTTTTCATAATATTATGAAAAATTGAAATTACTTTATATATTATTTAATAAGTAAATACATTTTTTTTACCACCATTATACGATTTTGCATAATTTTCAGTGATTAATATCTCATTTACATGTTCTTCACATGTTTCATCCGTAAATAAATTAACAAGTAATCTGCCATATTTATCAAATTCACAACATTCTACTGTAATAATTTTATTATTATCATCATCTATCATTTTCTTTACTTGTTTTTTTTTTAATATTGCATTTATATCTTCTACATTACACGTTGTAACTAATTGTAATAAACGATTTCGGCATTTATGCGAATGTTCTATTTCTTTTTCCCTGTTTACCTTCTTCAATAATGGTTTCATTTCTGGTGTATCAATACCACTTAAACGACAACTATGTTTTTGTTGTTTACCATTTATAAGTAAAACAATCTTACATGTATCACCGTCATAAACATCTACAACTTTACCTATTGTCTTTATTGATTTTAGTGTATATTCCTTAATGTCTTTATTTTTTATTTGTTTTAATTCATTCAATTGATTTTCCATTGATTCTTTATAATTAGATATAATATAATTATAATTATTTAAATACTTATTATTAATCATTTAAATTTTATTTAAATAAACTGCTTTAGAAATTTTCTTTATTATTTTATTTTCACTGCATACAAATTCTTCTTTTCCTCCCATTGCTTGATTCATTAAACGCATATATACATCATTTTTTGGATGTTCTATGTTCATACATGATGGATGTTTTTCACTCCATGGAACTAATAAATCACCATTTTTTTTTGTTATATATTTTATCGCTTTACGGAGTTTATCGTATGTCGTATTTTCTTTCTCCCATACATCATTATCGCGAACATATACAGTATCACGTTTTCCGTCACTGCAATGTATTGGTCTTTTATAAATATCAATTTCATTTAATTTTTGAATTATTATTTTACTTATTCCTTCGACATATCCAAGATTTCCAACATCTTCTAAATCAGATAATTGTAATGTCATTGAATTTACAAAGTCCATAATATTCATCGCATCCTTGCATTCTTCATTTAAAAATACCTGTAAATTAAATGTTTTATTATGAGAATTGTTGTTTATATTTGTTGTATTTCCACTCTTATATCCATCTAGCATTTGTTTTTGTAGATCTCCATTATTTTTTACCAAATCTAATATAATATTTTTAAAATCTATATTTTCCTTTATTAATAAATTAATCATTTCTTTATTATTTGATATTTGATTATCTTCCTCTATTAATTTTATACATTTTTGTTCATGGTACCATAAACTATTCCTTGCTTTATATATTTTTTTACAAATTTTACAACTATAATCATTTGTTTTTTTTTTATGTTCTATTTTATTCAAAATCGTTCTATTTGTATGTTTAGATGTTAATAAATGTTTATCTATACTACTTTTCTTTGACGTAGTATAGTCACATATTTTACATGTAAATATTTTTTCAGCATTAAAGCAACTTTTTGTTTCCATTTGTTCTATATTATTAGAACAAAAAAGTTGCTAAATCATTTTATAAAAATATTATTTTTTTTTGCAAAAAATTAGCATCAGACATTTTTTTGCAAAAAAATCGGTTTCAGAGCATAATGGTCACAACTCGTTTTTTACGTTTTTTTTCTATATTAGTTGGCACTTTATGAAAATGGACATTTATAAATGTCCAAAATGGAAAACCTTTCAGCAAATTGAAAAATAAAAAAAATTATATAAAATATCTTAGTTTTTTAATTTAATTATAAATATTTAAATTAACCTCTATTATCATTAATAATTTATTTCATAAAATTATTAATTTAAACTCATACATTATTTCCATTATTTTCTTTTATTTCATTATTTCCATTATTTCCATTATTTTCTTTTATTTCATTATTTCCATTATTTTCTTTTATTTCATTATTTCCATTATTTTTTTCCAAATTAACTTTTTTAATATTCTCTCTCTTTACATTTTGAGATTGAAGTATATGAATTATAAGTTGAGGAGAGATTGCAATAGTGTTCATATATGTTTTATATTTAAATGTACATATACTTGTATTTTCTTTGAATTCTATACTATACCACCAATATGACGGTATATATATAATTTGTCCTGCTATCAATTTAATATCAAGACATTTAACTTTATCAAAATCTGCACGATACATTGATTGAACATTCCATGGATTAATTGGAGAGGAAAATTCAAAATTCTCATAATCAGCATTTTCATACAAATATTTTTTACTTTTTGGTGGTGCTAATTTTAAATTAATACTACCTTCTGTTATTAATATATAATTTCTATAGTTTAAATCATATTTAAATGGAGTTTGAACTCCATTACTCCCTATCATATAATCATATTTACATGAGGATACCATGTACGGTCTTAAAAAAATATCATTGTATTTAAAACTTTTAATCATACTTGTTTCTTCTAAAAAATCCATGTTATTTTCAATTATGTATTTTTTATCATCATCCTTTTTAATAATTTGTAAAGCATTACTAAATGGGATTGGGATATATATTCCTTTTTCATCGTTTGATGATTCTTTTATATTTCTTATTTTTACGTCAAATGCACCATAATTATCTAGAATATTTGATTTCTTACATGTTTCTAAAATACGTTCATTCTCGTAATTAAATAAAATAGGTTGCCGAACATCGCAAATTTCTTCTAATTTTTCTTTGGATGGATTATCAATTTCATATATTTCTAAATCATCGCTTGTTTTTAAATGAAAAAAAACATGGAGATAGAGAAAAAGGACAATACAAAAAACTAAGACAATGTAAATAATATTCATATATGGATATATAGTTATTTTAACCGAATACTTATTTTTTGGGTTTTATACTCATAATAATTACGAATTCATTTGTTTAAATTATCTACAATTTCATGAAATACATCACTACCGAAATGGATACAGCGATGAGCAATATTGCCTTCGAATGTTCTTGGTAGCGAATAGTGCATACGAATTTCATCATTAACATCGTCTGAATAGGGAGTAATTTCTTTGATTACGTGATAACTACCTAACCGAGCAATTCCAATATCAAATTCGCCTTCAATCAATAATTTATGGAGTTCTTCTTTGGAATTGCGTTTCAAACAAGTATATCGGTATAAATCGTAATGATTCGTCCATTTGTCGTTGTTAAATACTGCATAAATTTCAGCACAATCAACTGAATGAAGACGAAAAGACATTTTAAAATTGCCTTCTTCACACTGTTTCTTGATAAAATCATGGTCATCTGGATTGGGAATAAATTCTAACCCTTCTTCCGTTTCATACATCGGTTCAATCAATACATTGTTTTTTTGGTCCTTCATCTTTGCTTTAGTGTTGTTATTATTACTTTATTATAAAAAAACAAATTCAATTTTATTATAAATATATACATATATATATATATATATATGGAAAAGTGTCAACAAAAAGACCGACTTTATAATCCAAAAACCAAACGTTGTTATAAATCGTGTGATCAGAAAAATAAAGTGACACATCCAATAACACAAAAATGTCGGCAACATTGTAAAGGTGATAAAATACGGCGTATAGAAGATTTTCGGTGTGTTAAAGAAACATTAAAATCTAAACAGAAAAACAGATATACTACCAAGAAAGCATCGCCGAACCCAGTACTACCTAACCCAGTGACACCCAATAAATCTACACCTAAACCAGTGACACACAAGAAAGCACCAACCAAAAAAGCAGCACCTAAGAAAGCACCAACCAAAAAAGCAGCACCTAAGAAAGCATCAACCAAAAAAGCAGCACCTAAGAAAGCATCAACCAAAAAAACAGCACCAAAGAAAACAGCACCTAAGAAAATAGGAAAAAAAATAATACTTAAAAAACAAACAACTTCCAAGAAGGCGAAAAATATAAAAAATAGTGAAGAAGAATTTGTTCCTCCGCCAATACAGAAAGAATTAAAGGTTAATTTAAAAATGTTCGATAAACTGATGAGTAAAGGAATTGTAAATGGAAATATCCCGACAATAGATTATACATCGTCCGATACAATTAGTGATATTATTCAAATATATTTACATAAAAAATATAAACAAAATTGTCCAATTTATCCAATAAAGATGCATTCTGAAGAAAGAAGTGTATATTTAAAAAAATATTATAAAGAAAATCAAGAAGCTTTAAGAAATAGAAAAAATATACATACTTTTAAAGAATTTTTAGAAGATTTAAAAAAGGACAATAAAAGAGATTATAACGAGTGGGATGTTAATAAATTTTTAAAAGATCTTAAATTATGTTTAGAAACTGGTGAGAAATTAATCGTAATACCTTTTCGAATGCCCACTCATTTAAATATGTTATTTATAAAGACTGAAACACGTGAAATAATTCGATTTGAACCACATGGTTCATCCTACCTAGGTAGTTATAAAACAGCGGAAAAAGAAACAAATACATTTTTAGAAAATTTAACAACTCAAATAAATACATATCTTGAATTAAAACCAAATCGTAGATTTAAATATATTACGCCATATGAGGTATGTCCGCGAGGCGTGAATGAGACAATATATAAAGGGTTTCAATCATTGGATTTTTCAGGGAAAGTGTTTAAAGATGGAAACCCTACATTATTAAAAAATAATAATAAGTCAGGGTTTTGTGCATTGTGGAGTTGGTTTTTTGCAGAATGTGTTCTTGTCAATCCAGATATACCAATTGATGAAGTATATAAAGAAGCAGATAAATCGTTAAGAAAGGATCCAATGAAAATTGCAACAATTATTCGTGGTTATTTTTTAAGTGTGAATGACGAATTGAAAGAAATGAAAGAAAAATATGATTCAATTACTGGAACATATTTGACGAAAAATAAAGAAAAAATGAGGAGGGATAATTTTATATTTGATTATTTGACAGAGAGCAAAAGAAAACTTCAAAAGAAACCGAGAAAAACATTTGTTGGCGGCGTAAATAAAAAACACCCGTTTATTTTGCCAGATGCAAATCCTGATGCAAAACCAGTGATAGCATAAAAGTAAAAAAAGGTAGTTAAACCTCTCTTTCTTTTTTCAAAATTTTATTCCGGAAATAACATTCAATCTATTCTATTCTATTCTATTCTATTCTATCTAATTAATTTGCAGATTCAAGTAATTTGCCAATGAATTCATTTTTGAGGATTGTAATTACGTGTTGGTCATCATCCTTATCACATAAATGGTTGGACCCTTCTTTATAACAATCTTCCATCTGGTCATAGAACTGCATGCCGCGGTATTTAAAATTAGTGATGCCGCAAGTGAACCACACTTTTTCTTTAAACGTATTTTTGTATTGTTGCCAGATATCTAAAGGTAATAATTCATCTGATTCTTCTTCGCTCCATTCACCGGTCTCCGTATCTATTTCTATTTTCTGCTTCATATAATTGGGAATAAGTTCATTGCGGATATCTGGAAAAATGCAAAGTAGGCGTTCAACCATCGCCGGATTTGGCATCACCATATGTTTTTCTAATGTTTTGTTTTTATTATATTTTTCTACGTAGATATGGTCATTATTGAACAATCCAGTAATCGCCAATGATAATAACTCTTTTTTGTAATTTTCTTGAGAAATCAGCAAATATAAAAGTCCTTCGTCGTTTGCCAACGAATTTTTTTCGGTTCGGTAATGAACGTGATTGTGCTTGGCATACAAATAAAATGACATAATAGGAGAATACGCGTGTTCATATATAAATCGGAGCAATTCGCCTCTGTTTTGCATCAACGCTTTTTCTAATAGGGTGATATATTTCATGTCTTTTATATTTAGGTGATAACCGACAAAACCCATAATTGTTTCGTTCGCATATAATGACGTGACTTCAAGTAGATCTGTAATGTCAGTAAATTCTTCTAGGTCCCATTCAATTGATTGTGAGTAATGATCTAAAAATGTCATTTCGTAGACCCATGCTATATCTAATGGCGAAAGTATATATGGGTATGCGTTATAACTTAACTCATACCAATCATCAAGTGCATCATACATAAGAACCGAAATGTATTGACAGACGTGACCCTTATAATATACTGTATTTAGGTCGTCATTTTCGCTCCATATAAATGCTTTAAATAGATTAATAAGCATTCCCACATCTTGAGTTCCGTCACTCTTGAAAAAAGTTGCGATGTATTTGACAACAACTGCTGGGATGCGAGGAATTGTAACTGTATCTAGGTTGCACATAATTGTCGTTTTCGTCGTTTTCGTCGTTTTCGTTTAAATTGGGGTGCAATATATCAGAAGTTATAAAAAGTTTTCGATTTTATTTAATATATTATTTTAATTATTTTAAATAAAATTGATTAATTGTTATTTTAATATATTTAATATATAAAAAGGAAACTTACAATATGATTTGTTTTTCGTCTGATTGTCAAAAAAAACTTACATTTATTGAGAAACAAGTTTGCAAATGTAATAATTGTAATAATTTTTATTGTACAAGTCATAGATTAGCAGAATTACATAAATGTTCATATAATTTTAAAGAAAGAAATGAAGAAGAGATACGTAAATATATTGAAAACAATAAATGTGTTGGAGAAAAAATGGTGAAGATTTGATTATGTTATAATTTAAAATAAAAACGATTTTATGTATTATAATTATTATATAGAAAAAAATGGTTGTAAATGGGATATAAATTGTTAATAAGCATATAGGTTGTTAATATACAATACAAACAATAATGTTGATTGAACAATAATGCCACTAATTCCGTCAGTATACATACTTCTAGAAACGCCTAATTTTTTGTAATATGTATTAACTAAATGCGGGAATAATTTTGAAAATTTCATTACGAATCCAAATAACGCACTTATCATAAAGGTCGCAATCATAAATGTTATGAATGTTTCTGGGTTTGTAGGTAATTTATGAACATTTAATATAATAACTTGGGTTACCGCTCCGACAAAACCTGCAATTAATGCAGCAGCCAATAAAGTATGTTTCTTAAAATACGGTTTTAAATAAAGGACAAAATCATTTTGTAGTATAGATGGTATTTTATTGTAATTTTCTGATAATTTCCGCAAAATAACATCGTATAATGCTGTTATTGTAAATGTTAGTATATATATATTAGAGTTGCATGTCATATGTAATTATATACATTCATGATATTATAATAATTTAAATTTAAAAAAATCGAAAACTTTTTTGATAATAGAGAAAAAATAACCTTTTACGAACCAACCAATCATGTCGCAAGATCACCCCGAAACGTTCAAGAAAATCGCTTCATACATCAAAGAAAGATGTATTCCTAGAACAAGTAATGAAATAATCGTTCCTATTAAGAGAATTGATGATATTCCAGTCAGTGTGACATTCACATATGAGGGTAATAATAAAGAAATCCATTATCTTGCATGTATTATTGAACTATCGCCAAAAATTAATTATACTATGGCAGAATTTATTGTGAGGAATTTTAATGATGAATTCCCATTAGAAAAAGGGATTCAACTTATTTTTGAAAAAATAGAAAAGTTGAAATATAACAAGATCAGTGGTTTATTTTATGATTACTCTAAAAATGATGGAAATTCAGGCGAAGAAAATATTATGGTTACGCTGTTTTCCATTTTAAAAAAATATGAAAACGTTTGTTCTTCCATAAACGAGTGTTGCGTGTGCTTAGAAATAACTGACACACGTACATCGTGTGATCATAATGTATGTATTTCGTGTTATTCAAAACTTGATGTTTCAAACAAGAAATGGTCTCAATATGATGGAACGGATTTATTTTATAAAAAGTGTCCATTGTGTCGAGGTATTATTAAAAAACTTTTGCCTGAAACAGGTTGCAAATTAGAAGAACAACTTGGATTATAAAATTAAAAATTAAAAATTAAATATTAAATAAAAAATACTAAATAAAATAGAAAAATAAAGTTTGGAATATTAAATGTTCAAATGTGTAATTTTTTTTTACATTAATGTTTTATTTTTTGAGTCATACTCTTCAAGACATTTATCTGCTACAGCAAGTCCTAATTTTATATAATTTTGTTCTTCACATTCAGGAATGTTTTCAGGATAGATTGCATTAAGAATATATTCTTCTGGTAATCGCGGAATAAAATGCTTTAAAAATGATGACTGAAATGTAAGATTAGAATCTTCATTTTTAAAAACCTCTTTATTAAACTCTTCATCAGTTAAATGTGGATATCCTTGACGGACAATCTCATGATCAAGATAAATAATTCGCACACGTTTCTCAAGAGTTTCAGTATAAATAATAAATGTTGGAGGAAGATCACGAATTTCCTGGCGCTTCTTGCCACGATAATTTTCTAAAACAGGCATTGAACTAATTTTACCACTATTTTTTAAACTAGGTTTAAAGCAATGGATTTTATCTGATGATTCCAATGGAACATTGATTTCTAAATCGATAACAGTTGCTTTCGCGCTAACATTTTTACAGTCAATTCCAACAGATGTTATAAGTTGATGAACTGTTTCTTCTGCTCCTCCACCTGTCATAAATTTATTAAGATTTTCTCTTGGATTAAATAATTTTCTCAACATAAGTGTTCGACGGAAACAGTTATCTACCTTTGCTTGTTGACTCCTACAACAATCAAATATTTTCATCGCTGACAACGCATCTGGAAGTTTGCCAGGAATTAATTTGAATGAGGTAAGTGCTAACTTTTTTAAGTTTTCCATTTTTTCTTCTTCCTTTTTAAGAGTGTTTTCTTCCTTTTTAAGAGTTTTTTCTTTCTCTTTAAGAGTTTTTTCTTCTTCCTTTTTAAGTTTATCTTGAATTATTTCTTCCTTAGATCTTCGTTTTTTTTTACTAGAATCTTTATGTTTGTTATTACCACAACTTAGTTCCTTTATATGTGATTGTTCTTCTGTCATTTATATTATAGTGATAATACACCTACAATATAAAATTTTTAAATCGATTTTTTTTATATTATTATTATTTATTTATAAAATTATATGTCTTTAACGTATTATACAACACAAAATGAACCACAACAACATTAACTGCATTTTCAAACTGTTTATAAGCAATTTGATCATTTTTCGTGTAATTTAAAAATATATGGGAAGGATTGAAGACGAGCACATTCACACGGAGTAATATAACGACGTTCTTTTGCGTATATAGGTTGTTGCGAATTAGAAGAACGTCTTACGTTTTAAAATAATAACATTTATTTATGTTAATTACATTTTTACATACTTCACAAGAAAAATAATGTTTTTTGTCAATAACATTTCCATCTAAATCTATATTTTTTACATGCTTTATAATATTTTTATTGTCGAGTTTATGTAGTTTATTATCTAGATTATTATGTTGGTTAAATATTATTAAACATAAAGAACATACGGGTTTATATAAATATGTTTTCATTATATAATAACTTTATTATTTTTGGATTTTATACAGTCCTGAAAATAATATATTTTTTACACCTTTATACAGTGTTATATTATATAAACATAGATGACACATAAATAAATAATGGTATAAATGCTCCAAAAATAACACCATAGTTCTCTTGAGTTATATAAATAGGTATAGGAGAGAAATAGGAAAATACCTAAAATAAAAACGGAATTTTAAATGTCCAAATGTGTAAAAAAAATTATAGTTTTCGCGTTTTACGTTTTTTATTGTGTATATAACTATATAAATTAATTAATATCTTCATCTAAAATTTTGGGTGCTAAATGAATACGTACATAACTATTTGGATCGTTGTTATCGCCCAACAAATATTTCATAGTCATCGGTGTTTCTGCACTGAATCCAAGTATCATGTCACTTGATAATTTATTAAATTGGCACATCATTTGTACATATCGTAGACTATAAGACTGTTTTAACGTTGAACCTTCCGAAATTGCATATTCTTTTACTTCGTCCACATTAATAAGTGCTTTCATCGAACCATCTGATCCAGATGATACGCATTCAATATTGTTTTCATTGAATGTTAAAGTAAGATTATTATCAAAAATGGTAAGTTGATTAATAAGTGAACAAAAGATTTTAGATTCTACTGTCAGATCAACATTTGTATCGAACTCATGAGCATCCATTAGATCATTCTCAATATTAACTAATGATAACTCAAAATATTTATTGAATTGACTTGCCGTTGTATTTCCATTTTCAAAATGAATTGAAATTTTATCAGTATGCGGATAAGTAATAAATGAGACATCTTGCGTATCACTCCAAGTATTTAAAACTTTTTGTAACATTCCAATGTTAATACCAATGCAACCAAAATCGTTCGCTTGATCGAATGAGTATGAGTTAAACCAATTTGATGTTAAACTTGCTTCAAACAAGCAACAATGACTATCGTCTAAGCATTGAATATACAGGCGGTCCTCTTTAACATAAATGCATACATTTTCTGTGAAATTTTTTAAATTAGAAATAATTGTAGCAAACTGCTGGATTTTACGTGAGTCTGATAAGGTAATCTTCATGATGAGTCTTTGGTTTATAATATTATTTTATATTTAATTACTTTCGATTTTTATATTAATTAAAATAATTTTGAAAGCATTTTGGGGGAAAGAGGAAGATATCTTGAAGCAAAGCGTTTTAAACTACCTTCTTCACCAGGACCTTGTTGTATTTGTTTTTGCCTTATAAGACCTAATGGCGACTCGTCAATAGATTTGTCTTTTCTTCGCTTCTGAGTTGATTTCATAGTTGCAATTTTTTGTGGTAATTTTTTAATTGTATTTTCATAATAACTTATAGAATTATCTATATGAAGAAGTAATGTTTCCATTTTTTTTATTTCAGCATAAGCTTCAGTTATATTAGATGCAACCTCATCCCTAATTTTAATTCTATTTGATTCTAATGGATTCATAATTCTAACTTGATTGGACTGGATAATAGCATTTAACTTAACAATTTCATTTTGTATGGTTGCTTTTTGGTGTTGAAGTTTTATTATTATCACCCATTGTAAATATAAAATATATTATTTAAATAACATAACATCTAAAATAAGATAATTTTAAAAGTTGTAAAATAAAAATATAAATTAAAAAAGAGTTTATTCTTAAAATGTTTATTAATAATTTTAAATAAATATGTTTGTTTATTTAAAGCGACCCACACTCATGTTTGTGACCTTCCTTCCAATCTTTTTTTTGGCATACCAATGAACAATACCGAACTGCGCCTTCACAAGTCCCATTACACTTTCTCAAGTTATGCGAGGCACCGCAATAGGCACATTCTGGAATACGAATGTTTTCTGGACGTTTTTGTTGCTTGGCAAACTTCTTGATTTGCTTCATTGCTGCTTTCCATCCCTTTTGCCATCCGTCGCGCCATTCGTATTGACATCCTTCGCATCCGAAAAACTTTTCAGGTCCGTCGCCGTTTTCGTGGCAATGCGGGTCGTCACAGAAGTCATCGTCCTCGTCATCCTCATCCTCATCGCTTGGAACGTATTCGCTTTCGTCGTCATTGTCTTCTTCGTCGTCATCGTCTTCTTCGTCGTCATCGTCTTCTTCGTCGTCATTGTCTTCTTCGTCGTCATCGTCTTCTTCGTCGTCATTGTCTTCTTCGTCTTCTTCGTCTTCTTCGTCTTCTTCGTCGCTTGGAGTGTATTCGCTGTCGTTGTCGTCGCTGTCGCTATTACTTACCTTTTCTCCGCAATCATAACACACGGTCACTTTATAACCGTCAGTCAAGAAGAATCCGGCACCATTATACATGCATTCGGAACACGACTGAATATCGCTCAATGGATAGTAACTATAGTACCAATATGTTCCCTTATATTCTTCTTGAGGGGAGGTGGGACGGTATTCATCGTGATAAATTCTTTGTGAACAATCTGCCGTCTCACGGTATTTCGTTTCACAAGTAGCACATACTGGTTCATTCATATTATCAGAACTATAATAAAATGAACCACAACCATTGTAGTTGCAGACAGAACACGTTTGAGGTTCCAACTCATCTTCTTGGTATACAAACACATGGTCTGCATATTCATCAAACTCTTCCTCCTCGCCTTCCTCAAAATCTTCCTTCTCTTTTTCCTCAACACACATACTACACACAGGAACGTTCAACCCATAGATGGTGCTATAGTAGAATTGGTCAGTGCCAGCCCATTTACAAACTGAACAATCATTATACTCATGGGCATTGTCACCAAGCGCCTCCTTGATGTGTTCGTGTGTTTGTTGAAGGTAGTTGTTAATCGCACTACTCAAGTACCACAACATACGTTGCGCTGGGCATATTATGAACTCACAATGTTTATCTTCGCCACAAGACAAACTGCAATATTCTCGCATTGTTGTGCTGATGATACGTTGTTGTGTTTTATAGACTTCTTCCTTTTCAACGAAATCAACAAGTTCTTTGATCGCGTTGAAGAACATATCGCTGTTTTCGGAGTGTTTATCATAAGGACCTTTTCCAACCAAAACCGCGCCCATATGTTTATCACTCGTCATACCGCGAAAGGTTTTCATCGGTGTGGTATACTTACATTTTCGACCCTTTTGTGACAACGGGTCATTTGTACACTTCATATACATTTCAATCAAACCGGTTGTTTCGGCGCGGGTAATATTTTTTTCATAAACAGAATCCATTGTTGATGCTTTGCTCGTTGGGGTTACTCTTTATTTATTATCAAAAAAAGTTTTCGATTTTTTTTTTAATTATTAAAATAAATAAATAATTATTTATATAAAATAACAACACGATTTATACATTACTATCATATACAGGGGAACTACTATAACATGGTTCTGCATACTTATTACAAAACTTATATAATACTGATTCAATAATATCAATACTTATATCATCATCTATATTATCAACAATTTCATCAGAAGTAGGATATCGTTCCTTATCTTTTTCAAAACGATTAATAAATGATTCAATACTTTCAATTTTAATATTATTAACTGAATCTGTGTTATTTGTAAAATTATGTGTTTTATTTATTGAATTGATTATTGGTTTATATACTACATTTTTGATTGATTCAATTGAATCGCACATATCAGGTTTTGTAATTTCTTCATATATTTGTTGTTGTCGTGTTAATGGTATTTTAATTCCCTTATCGTCATATTTCATTTCCCCTCCAGAAAATGTATCTTTAAATAACCTAATAATATGGGTTGGTACAGATTGACTTGTTTCGATTAATCTATCATATTCTTCTTTAGAAGATTTAATCATTTGTGTAACAGGTATACGCTCTACTGGTGATTTTGCTAATTCGATTTTTATATTTCTATGGAATTTACCCCATGCGATTGAACTAACACGATGCGATTCACACATTTCACTTATTTTTAAAAATTGCTGAATTGTTGTAATTATTCCAGCAACCAAACTGATAGTACCAATACCCATTGTAAAAATATCAACATATTCGGGCGGAATACGTTCTTGTGCAAAATTAGCAGTTCCAGTAAATGTACTCATTATAATAACGGGAATTGTAAACCATCTATTTTTTCGTGCGTATTCACGATGCGTTTTTTCATGTAACCATTTATAACATGTTGATTTATCGCCCCAATCAACTAATATTTGTTCATGCTGAGGTGACCAATTCACGTCATTTTTTTGTTTAGTTGTATTATATAATGTATCCATAATTTCATTATATTCGCTATCGATTTCATTATTAGAACTCATTTATATAATATATATCATAAATAAAAAATCATAATAAATAATATAGAATAAATGAATGAAGAAAAAATTACTTTTGATAAAACAAAAGAATTAAGAATTATTGTAAATGATATTTTTACAGAAATAGATACAAAATTAAAAATATTAACAAACTTATATAAAGATTTGGTAAAAACACATGTAGATAAAAATTATAGATTAGGAATAGACTCATTTCATTTTCAAAATAAACTTATGCAAATGGAGTATGACAATATGAAAAATATATCGGGGTTTATTGATAATCGAATTTATTGTGAATATTATAAATTATTAAAAATGTTATACAATTTTATAAAGAACGAAATAAAAGATAAGACAATTATTGATAAATTATTAATAATGCATAAACAGTATCCTATATATAAGGATTTAGAACCAAGTAAATTATATGAGTTTGATATTACTACTGAAATAAATAATACAATTGTAAATATAATTAAAGAGTTGAAATTATTCCTTAATAGTGAAAAAGAAGAATTATATAATAAACAAAAACAATCGGATATGGGAATAAATATAGATAGTATGGTACATGAACAACAGTATAATATTATTTTATTGGAAGAAAGAATTAATATGTTTGAAAATTATTTAACTACGTTCGGTAATCATCATTCTAAATATTTTAGTAGAATTATCATTAAATTAAAATTAATTCTTGGTATTGTAAATGAAGACTTCCATTTACAAAATACTCGTTCACTTCAATTAAGAAAAAAAACATCAAAAAATAATAAGAATAATAATACTATAAATGATATTGAAACAAATGATATTGATAATGATTCAATAAGTAATACATCTACGAATTCATCTAATACTCCTACTGCATCAATGAATGACCAAGAAGAAGAAAATGTTAGATTTTTAATAGGAAATATGTCCAATCGTATAGAAGTTGAAAATGAACTTAATACAATTCTTCAAAACATACCACAAGATGACAATGAAAACCGCGCTACACGTAATACTATTAAAAAAAAAAATTCAAGTGTAGAAATTTAATTGATTTATTTTAGTTATTAAATTTTTTTGGTTCAGCGTATAATTTAAAGTTTTTGTAATGGGTATATAAATTGCCGTTAATCTTATTTTCCCACGTTTTATAATTTAATATAGAACTAGAACATTGAATACACCCGGTAATATTTTGTTTTTCTGTATTATATACATTACAATATTCTATCTGTATATCCCACAAGTCTTCCCCTTTCCAATTTTGTTCCTTATTTGATTTTGTATTTATACTTATTAAAGGTTCATCATTTCTATCATAGAACCCACAATATTCGCCAATTCCTATAATTTTTCCTCCATATGGTTTAGAAGTCATAAAACATATTATATCACCTTTTTTAATTTTACTTACCATTGTTTTTATACATCCATTTTTTCCACGTTTTATTCCCCAAAGCGGGAAATTACTATTACGGAAGTTTTCACCATCATTCACTCTAAATATCCAACAATTGATTATATCGCATCGGTTCATAATAAATATATATTAATATGTATATTTTACATATTAAAATAAAAGTTTTCGATTTTTATATTAATATGTAAAATAATTATTTAATTTTCATCGACTGCGTTTACTGTATCTATTATTAATGAAGATATTTCGTTTTCAGTTGGGTCGACTGTAGCAGGAACAATTATAGAATGATCTAATAAAGTTGATTCATTGATAACAATATTATTTGATTTTTCGTTTTGTAATTTACTAACCGATAAATTTGTTTCTATTGAAAAACTTTGAAGATGCGTCAATGTTAATTGTAAATTCATAATAACATCTTCAAGCATTTTAACTTTTTCTTCTAATTCACCCATTCTTTTATCATGTGTACTAATTGTTTCATTAATTGCGTTATTTGATCCATTAATAAGTTTATCGCTTAAAATATTTAATCGTTGTTCATGTGTTTTTAATATTATATTTGTTGGTGCTGGACCAGTTAATTTTAAGGTAACTGGGTCAATATTATTTTCATATATTTCGGGGTTTTGTATTGTTTTATTTGATTGTATAGGTAATTGATCATTTTTATTTTTAGGTTTAATAGAACAACTTCCGTTTAATGTATTGCAATCAATAACTTTTTTTGTGGTCTCGGTTCGTCCTCTACGATTTTTTGCTGCGGCAATTGCGGCTGCTCCACTCATAAATTATATAATATTTAAAAATATTTTTTATATAATTTATATCCGCATTTCCATTTTAATTTTGTCAAAAGACGTATAATTATTAATTTCAATATCATCTAAAGAATAATCTTCTATTTTTTCCTTAATTGAATTAATATTAATAGTTGGAAACGGAAAAGGTTTTCGTTCTATTTGTTCTTTTAATGCATCTAAATGATCATCATATATATGACAGTTTCCTAAATGATAATAAAAATCACTAGCAACTAATCCACAGTGATGTGCAATTAAATGAGTTAATAAACTATAGGACGCAATATTAAAGGGAACACCTAAACCAACATCGCCACTTCTTTGATACATACTACAACTTAATTTGTTACCATCAGTTACATTAAATTGAACAAGAATATGACATGGCGGTAATGCCATTTCATTTATTTGGCAAGGATTCCAAGCAGACATCACTAAACGTCTAGAGTTTCTTGTATGAACATTTTTTAAACAAGTAATAATATAGTCTAATTGATCATCTCCTTTACCAGTATAATCATCGTTGCATGTTCCGTATTGTGCATTAAAATGTCTCCATTGATGACCATATACAGGTCCTAAATCATTTTCTTCTCTATCGTATAGTCCAATATCATCTAAATATTCTCGTGAAGCATTTCCATTCCAAATTTTTACATTTTGTTTTTGTAATATTGAATTGTCTGTTTTACCATTTATAAACCAAAATAATTCTTTAGCACATGTTTTCCAAGCAACCTTTTTTGTTGTCAATAACGGTATAACATTACCTTCTAATGAAAAATGCATTGCACATCCTATAACTGTTTTAGCATTTCCATTTCTTCCCGTTTCCATAATGCCTTCATTTAATATATCATCAATTAAATGTAAATATTGATATTCATCATGAGGGATTGACCCGTATTTTCCAGTTTTATTTTTCTTCAATATTTGTTTTAGCATTATATATATATTTATATATAACTTTTTATTTAATTTCTTTTTATAAAACATATGGATACAATATCTGAAAGTATGAAAACTATTCATGATGATTCTGCCGGATTTTTAAATTATGTTTTTAACTTTGATCATGAAAATAAATCACGTATGATTAATATGACACAATATACATTATTAACAGTTATTCCTGTTTTACTTATATTAAGAGGAATTAAACATGTTATTCCTGAAGAGGATGAGTCCAAAGGAAGTTTTGAAATTTTAGCAGAAAGTATGGCACAAATTATATTAATTGTATTATCAATATGGTTTACAAACAAAATAATTAATTATATACCTACTTATAGTGGAGAGGAATATCCTAAATTTAATGAAATATCATTTATAATTCCTTTTATATTAATTATGGCAACAATGCAAACCAAATTAGGTGCTAAATTTAATATTTTAATTGATCGTTTTATAGTATTAGTTATTGGTAAAAAAGAAGAAAAAATTACACAAAATACATCACAACAACAAAATGTAGTTAGAGTTACGCAACCTATTTCTGGTCAACACCAACCAAGTCAAGCAGATTATTTAGATACAAGTCAGTTACTTCCATCTAATCCCCAAATGTCTGCAATGCCGCAAATGCAACAACCACCACAACAGATACAACCACAGAATGATTTTAATAATATGTATGCACAATCGAATGAACCTATGGCAGCAAATGATGGGGGTGGATGGGGTAGCACTTGGTAAAGGTAGTTAAAGTAATAAAAGGTAATAAAAGTAAAGAATTGGTATAATTAAAAGAGTTAAAAATTGGTAAAGGTAGTTAAAGTAAAAAAAGGTAAAAAAGG
>Ga0209632_10001079_pt1 | contig 27853 bp, 22 predicted proteins | sample COG_10_FD_184754 | JGI IMG/M metagenome (GOLD analysis project Ga0209632, IMG submission 184754) | Pelagic Microbial community sample from North Sea - COGITO 998_met_10 (SPAdes) (version 2) | ecosystem: Environmental > Aquatic > Marine > Neritic zone/Coastal water | place: Helgoland, sampling... | reverse complement strand
CGGGGAGTTTCTGCGTTTCGCTAAGGAAACAGATACACCCGTAATTCTGGTTGGTCACATAACTAAAGATGGAGCTATTGCTGGCCCAAAAATTTTGGAACACATGGTTGATACCGTTCTTCAATTTGAAGGAGATAGACATCATTTGTATAGGATAGTTAGAGCTGTTAAAAACCGGTTTGGTTCTACTCCCGAGCTAGGTATCTATGAAATGAAATCTACAGGGCTAGAAGCAGTTTCTGACCCAAGCCGAATCCTCGTCCCAGATAGAGAAGAAGCACTTAGCGGAGTTGCCATTTCAGCGACTTTGGAAGGCATTCGCCCAATGCTAATAGAAACACAAGCTTTAGTTAGTTCTGCTGTTTACGGAACACCTCAACGTTCGGCAACGGGTTTTGATTTACGAAGACTAAACATGCTTCTAGCAGTTCTGGAGAAACGATGTGGTTTCAATCTTGGGTCTAAAGATGTTTTTCTCAACATTACCGGAGGGTTGAAGGTGGATGACCCAGCTTTAGATCTTGGTGTAATCTGCGCCATTCTCTCTTCCAATGCCGACCTTCCAATTCAGCCAGACAATTGTTTTGCGGCAGAAGTTGGTCTTAGCGGAGAAATCCGTCCAATAAATCGTATTGAACAGCGCATTGAAGAAGCCGCCAAAATGGGAATGAAACGTGTTTTCATTTCTAAACGAAATGCGGACGCCAACGTAATGAAAACCGAAGGAATAGAGGTTGTACCTGTTGCCAAGGTTACAGACGTTTTTGCCCACCTTTTCGGTTAACAAACATTTAACAAAGTCGGGTTGTGTGGTTCTGTGCGAAATCTACTTTTGTGCGCCATTTTAAAAAGCGCAACCATGCATTTGAATTTCAAAGAAATAGTAACAGCTACAATGATTTTGTTTGCTGTAATTGATATTGTAGGAAGTGTTCCAATTATTATTGACCTGAGACAGAAAAATGGTCATCTCCGTTCCGGATTGGCAAGCCTTGTGGCACTAGGCTTAATGGTTGTATTCCTGTTCCTCGGAAAAAGCATGCTGAATCTAATTGGAATTGGCGTGAGTGATTTCGCCATCGCGGGTTCTCTCGTTATCTTCTTCATTGCCTTAGAAATGATTCTTGGAATTCAACTTTACAAGGAAGACGAAAACCCTTCAACAGCTTCAGTCGTTCCATTAGCTTTCCCCCTTATTGCTGGTGCAGGAACTTTGACTACACTGCTTTCACTTCGCGCAGAATATCAGGTAGTAAATATCCTTGTCGCCATTTTCATCAATATCGCTTTAGTTTACCTAGTACTTAAAACAACTCATCGTATTGAGCGTTTCTTAGGTGCAGGAGGAATAAACGTTCTCCGAAAAGTATTCGGGGTAATTCTATTAGCAATTGCGGTTAAACTATTTAGGACAAACCTTGGAGTTTGAGTTTCGTATCTTTGAACCGTGCAAGTAATTAAAAGCATAGCATCATTTCTTTTAGCCTCGCTGGTTTTGCTAAGCAGTATGGGTTTTTATGTAGACCATATGGTTTGCGGAATGAGCGGTGAGCACAAGTTGGCAATCAACAAATCAATTGATAGTTGTTCAGACAGTTGCCAGCGTTCAGATGAAGATGCCGTAAAACGAACTTGCTGCGATTATGATTCATTCTATTTCAAGGACGATATTCCAGCAACTGCAACTGAAACAAAGACCGAACGAATAGCTTCAGCCTTTGCTTTTGTTCCTCTTAATGAGGTATTTACAAAACTCAATTGTGTCGAAATTTGCATCTTTTATCTAACGGAAGAACCTGATATTCTACCATCCGTAGAACGGCATATTTTACTCGAAACCTTCCTAATCTGATACCACAGTTTTGATTGCTCCCACACCTTGGAGCACGCTTTTTCAATCATCAAAACTGTAATCATGAAAAAATTAATTCTGCTTGTAGCAATACAAGCGCTCATCATATTAAACGTTCGCGGGCAATCGCTCCACGGACACGTCCATGAAGAGGGCGAAGCCGGACACACTCCATTAATAGGTGCTAGCGTATTTTGGCTGGGTACAACGACAGGTTCGGCAGCTGATGTCAATGGCGAATTCAGCATACCAGAACCGAAAGAATTCCCCGCCAAATTGGTAGTGAGTTTCGTGGGCTATCAATCAGACACCATTGTTGTAAAGAACGCAACAAAGGAGGTTGAAATTCACCTTCAAAAATCCGTTCAACTAGGCGAAGTAACTGTTTCGGAAAGGAAAGAAGGTTCTGCATTTAAGTTGCTAGACCCTATTATTTCGGAGTCGATAAATAGCAAAGAGCTACAAAAAGCGGCCTGCTGTAATCTGTCTGAAAGCTTTGAAACAAACGCTTCTGTTGATGTAGTTTTTACTGATGCTGTTTCGGGCGCTAAGAAGATTCAGATGCTTGGATTGGATGGCGTTTACACTCAGATTCAAGCAGAAAACGTCCCTCTTATCCGTGGGCTTTCATCCAATTACGGAATGGGTTTCGTTCCAGGAACTTGGATTGAATCCATTCAAATCATCAAAGGTCCGGGATCAGTTTCTAACGGATATGAGAGTATGGTTGGTCAGATTAATCTGGAGTATTTCAAACCGGACCAGGCTGAAAAATTATTTGTGAATGTATACGGAAACGTAGGAGGAAGATTGGAAGCAAACATTCAATCTGGGTACGTTTTCAACGAAAAAGTTGGCATGAATATCAACGCACATGCAAGCACTGTTCTCCGCGAAAACGACATGAACAAGGACGGTTTTCTCGATATTCCACGTTCACAGCAATACAATCTGCTCAATCGTTGGAAATTCACGGGCAAAAACATAGTTGCGCAAATTGTGCTACACGGATTATATGACAATAAAATTGGCGGACAGCTCGGCTTCAAGCCGGTTAATGGCATCGAAACAACGCTTCCGTTTGGTATTGAAATCACAAATCGTTTGGCGAACATTCACACTAAAACAGGTTATGTTGTTCCAACAGTTGACGATATGAGCGTTGCGATAATCACCAATTGGCGATATCATGACCAGCATTCCTATTTCGGACTGAAGACCTACGATGGTATTCAGAAAACGGCCAATGCGAATTTAATTTTCCTGAAAGGCTGGAAATCGGATAAACACACCTTGAAAGCGGGAGCATCATTTAATTACGACAACTATGATGAGGCTTATAACGACAGTGCTTTCAACCGTGAGGAAATTGTGCCTGGCGTTTATGCCGAATACACGTTCCGCGTTAAGGAGAAGTTCTCTGCCGTGGCTGGATTTAGAACCGATTACAACTCCAAATATGGTTGGTTTTATACTCCAAGGTTGCACTTGAAATACAATCCAACGGACAAAACCGTGTTGCGATTGACAGGTGGAAGAGGCTACAGAACAACCAATGTATTTGCCGAAAGCAGTACACTTTTGGCGAGTTCACGCCAAGTGAATATCCTTGAAAACCTAAACCCCGAAGTTTCTTGGAACTACGGTTTCAGCGCATCACATCAATTTAAAGTTCTAGGTCGTCCAGCATCGGTTTACGTCAGTTTCTACCGAACCGATTTTGAAAATCAAGTAATCCTTGACCTTGATGCTGGCGCTCAAACCGTAAACGTCTACAATCTGAAAGGCCGTTCGTATTCAAATGCTTTTCAGGCGGACGTTACTTACGAGCCCATAAAGCGATTTGAGGTGAAAGTGGCCTACAAATGGAATGACGTGTGGGCAAATACAAACGGACAATTGCAACGCAGAATGCTGACGAAGCAGCATAAATTCCTGACCACGTTGAGTTACGCCACAAACTTCAACAAGTGGCAGTTTGATCTGAATGCAACCGTAAATGGTCCAGCGCGAATTCCGTCAACGGCATCTAACCCTGAAAAATACCGTTTGGATGAAAGGTCGCCTTGGTACCCGATGCTAAGTTTGCAGATTACCAAACGATTCAAGTGGTTCGACCTTTACGTTGGTGCAGAAAACCTGACCAATTTCCGACAGAAAAACCCCATTATTGCAGCTGATGACCCTTATGGCCCATTCTTTGATGCTTCATTGGTCTGGGGAGGTGCAATGGGAATTAATCCATATTTGGGATTCCGATACAAATTGAAATAGATATTGGCTTGCCATTGCAAGCCCATACATTAAACATTGAAAAAATGAGAACTACACTTTTAATATTATTTGCTACTCTCTCAATGAACGTAGCATTCGCACAGAAATCCATCGAAACTGTGGATATTCAAACATCTGCCGTGTGCGATATGTGTAAGGAAACCATTGAAAAGCAGCTGGCATTCACAAAGGGAGTGACGGCCGCTGAGTTAGATGTACAAACCGCTATTGTAACAGTTAGTTACAAGACGAACCGAACCACTATTGAAGACATTCGGTTATCAATAAACGAAGTCGGTTATGATGCCGATGATAGCAAAGCCGCGGAAGAAGCCTATGAAGACTTGCATCATTGTTGTAAAAAAGATGTGCATTAGGCGATAAACTAGAGGGGCGTTCAGGGCAACAGCCCCCCCTTTTTCAATAGACTTGTTATTTTCTGATATGCAAGTCGCGCTGCGGGAATGGTATAGTAATATCGTTTTCTCGGAAGGCTTTATCAATACTAAATCTGATTTCGCTCTTCACGTGTTCGATACGAAAAACTGAGCGCGAAAAGAATTGTAGCTTGAATGTAAGTTGCGAATCGGCAAAGTCAGAAAAGAACACGAACGGCTCGGGGTTCTTGACCACTTCTGGATGTTGCTTAGCACATTCTATCAGCACGGATCTCACCTTCTCAACATCAGAACCATAAGCTACACCAACAACCACACTGAAGCGCGTTAATTTATGGTTGTGCGTCCAGTTTACCACATTCCCCGTAATGAATCTGGAATTGGGAATTATCATAATAATACCCTCACGTGTTTCCATCTCTGAAGCCCTCAAGCGAATCTCGGTAACACGACCAACCTGACCTTCAACTTCTATAATATCCGAAACTCTAATCGTACCATCGAACAAGAGGATAACCCCACTTACAAAATCTTTGAAAACCTCTTGTAGCCCCAGGCCAATGCCAACCAAGAGGGCTGCCGAACCAGCAAGAAGCACCGTGATCTGAATTCCAGCCGATTCCAAACCAATAAGCACCGCAATAACCCAAATAATGTACTGCAACAACTTTGCAACGGATAACCGTCTTCCCTTCTCAAGTTCTGTTATGTTTTTGCGATAGACTACGCCTTTCTTTAGCAACCACGAAAAGCTCCATGCTAGTAAGGCAATCAATACGATTACTACAATCTGAAAGACGCTTAGGTGATAATCACCAAAACCAATAAGCTCGCGTTGAAGAAATTCTTTCATAGAAAAACAATTGCTGTGCAAAGGTAGTCGGTTAGACAGGAGCTTAACGAGTTACCTGTATTCCCGTTCGTCCGAAGCACTTTAGTAAGGATAAAAAACACCGACATAAAGTGCAAATCTAAATCTTCCATAAATATTCGGTGGTTGAAATTTTTATGTCGCCTTATTGACAAGTTTGAAAAACTTCGTAATCTTGTCATGCATTAACCAATTGCTAACCAACCTCTCCAAATGCAAAAAGTCTTTACCCTTCTCTCTCTTTTTTTGCTTTTTTCCTTCTTATCCGTGGCGCAAACCAAGGTTATTTCTGGAGTTATTAAAGACAAAAAGAATAGCGAAACACTCATTTCAGCTTCTGTAATTATTAAAGGTACAGTAAACGGGGTCTCTACTGATGTGGACGGTAAGTTTTCCATTGAGCTAGATTTAACGGAACCAAAAACCTTGGTCATTTCTTATCTAGGTTATCAAGACCGAGAAATTTTAGTCGATAAAACCGCTTCAAACCTGACCATAGAAATGGAAACGGTTAACATGATAGGACAAGAAGTTGTCGTTTCTGGCTCAAGGGTCTCTGAAACAATTTTGGAGTCATCAGCCTCCATTCAAAAAATGAATACGCGAGAAATTAGTGAGATTGCCTCTGGCGATTTTTACTCAGGACTGAGCACTTTGCAAGGTGTGGATGTAACCACATCAAGCCTTGGTTTTCAGGTTATTAATATGCGCGGGTTTAACACTACAGCACCAGTACGCATAGTACAATTTGTTGACGGAATGGATAACCAAGCTCCCGGATTGAATTTTCCAGTTGGGAACATGGTTGGAGCCAACGATTTAGATCTTGAAAGCGTGGAAATAATTACAGGAGCAGCATCAGCACTTTATGGCCCAAATGCGTTCCAAGGAGTTGTGAGCATGAAAACCAAAGACCCTTATGATTACCCAGGGCTTTCATTCAAACTTCAAGGAGGTTCGCGAGATTATGTAGATGCACAGTTTCGTTATGCCGATACATTTGGCAAAGAGAAACGGTTTGGGCTTAAAGTAACAGGCCAATATAGACGAGTGAACGATTGGGAGGCAGACGACACTACCTATAAGCCAGATTACGACAACCCAACCGATAGTGTAGCTGCCAATCTCTACGGAGATATTGAAACAGACATAAATCTTTCTGAAATTGTAGAACAGGCACAAACTGACCCAGAAAACACCCAGGAAGAACGAGACGACTTTATTGCACTAAACAACTGGTTGGGTCTAGTTTCTCCGAATGCTTACCCAGGCACGATAAACGTAAGAGCTCCAGGTTACAGAGAATCTGACCTAGCAGATTACAACACGTTTAGTGCAAAAGCCACTGCGGGTCTTTATTATCGGTTTAAGCACGGTATTGAAGCATCATTAACATACAAATTTGGTCTTGGAACCGCGATTTATCAGGCATCAAACAGATATAGCATTAACAACATTCTTTTTCAGCAAATTAAGGGAGAAGTAAAAGGACGAAATTGGAGTCTTAAGGCCTACTCTACCTTTGAAGATGCCGGTGATTCTTACGACATCGTTTTTACGGGTATCAACATCTCTAAAGAAGGAATTGCGGATTACGTTGGGGAATACCTCGGAGCTTATTTCGATACGTTGCAAGTAATGACGGATGATTTTGATGATGATGCAACAAATGAAGAAGTACAAATAGCAAGTGACCATGCACTAGCAGAAGCAGAAGCAAACGGTTGGATTGCCGCTGGCTCTACAAAATTCGATTCCCTCAGAAATGAAATCATTAACAATTCTGACCTGCAGAAAGGCTCAAAATTCACAGACTTATCTAACCTTCAGCACGTTGAAGGCCAATATAATTTTGACTGGCCTTGGCTAGATGTACTTGTTGGTGCGAGCTACAGACGCTACGATCCACAATCGTTCGGGACAATTTTTGCGGATACACTAATTAATGCTGGCGATACATTAGCAAATGGCTCTGCCGATCTTAATGCCGAGTTTGTTGACCTCTCGCTTTGGGAAGTTGGTGGGTTTTTACAATTAACCAAGCGATTTTTCAATGATAAATTCAAGATTATGGCATCTGCCAGGGTAGATAAAAACAAGAACTTTCCTGTTCAGTTTTCTCCGCGCGCATCACTGTTGTACAACCTAAAAGGTCATGTTTTTCGTGTTTCCGGACAGAGCGCATTTAGAACTCCAACGTTGCAGAATCAATTTATCCAACTAGATGTAGGGCCACTTACCATTGCCGGTAACTTGAACGGGTGGGATAACCTGTACACACTAGAATCTGTGAACGATTTCGATAATTATATAGACAGTGTTCAAACTGTTGGTGTTTGGACCGATTCCGTATACGATGCTGCATCTGGCGAATTAAAAACCTTTTCAGCAAAAAAAATCCGACCAGAGCAGGTTAGAACAATTGAGCTCGGGTATCGTGGCGTTGTATTCAAAAAGCTTTATATAGATGTAAACTATTACTACAACTGGTATACAGATTTCATTGGCGAAATTAGAGTAGTGCAGCCGGTTGGCGCTACAGCTGGCGAGCAAAGTGGTGTTGACCAACTGCTTTCTTATTCTGAGAGCAATGAGTCTTACACGCGTTATCAAATTCCTGTAAATGCTGAACAACAAGTACGTTCTATGGGGGCAACCATCGGCTTGGTTTACTACCTAAACGACAAATATTCTGCATCGGTTAACTACAATTGGGCAAAGCTTATTGACGATGACCTTGACGACCCAATTATTCCAGGATTTAACACACCAGAACACAAAATAAATGTTGGTGTAAAAGGAAGAAAAGTGTGGAAAGGGCTCGGTTTCTCTGCCAATTTCCAATGGGTTGACTCCTATTTGTGGCAAAGTACTTTTGGTACTGGAAAAGTTCCTTCCTACTCATTCCTAGACCTTCAGCTTAGCTACGAAGTACCCAAATGGTATTCTACATTCCGTGTAGGTGCCTCCAATGTTTATAACTTAGAACGACAAGAAGCCTACGGTGCGCCCCGAATCGGAGCCATGGTTTATGGCGCAGTTGTATTTGACATTACAAAACTCTAAACCCAAATTATCATGAAAAGAGTTCTCCTTTCATTCATTATCGTCAGTTCACTTTTTAACTCTGCAAAATCGCAGGATGTGATTCTTAACGGTAAAATTGACAACCTTCTCGAATTCTGTACGCCTTTTTCGGAAGAGTTCATTATGTCAGATAGCGTAAAGCTGATGACAGATGTTTACCTACCCGTAATGCGCGACTGCTTGTTGGTTCCGATTAGTATTGATCTTCCATCTGAACTACAAGCAATTTTCGGAAATGAGCCTATCGAGTACGACCTCGAATTGATTCCGCGTGGAACTCAGTACGTGATTTATGATTCGCTAAATGGCCAACCAAACCCAAACCCATACAAGCTACCGATGGTGCTTACCAGAACGCCTTACGATAAAGGCGATCAGGATGCAGCGGAAGCGCCAATCATGAACTTATTGGGATATGCATTCGCGAAGCAAGATCAGCGCGGCCGTTATGCTTCTGAAGGCGTTTATCTACCACTTACGAGCGATGGTTGGGACAAAGGTGTTTATCACCCAAATTTCCAGCACGTTTTGGACGGGACCGACCCTAACGACCCTAAGAATGGAAACAGACATGAGGATGGTTATGACACTAAGGAATATATCAAGAATAGACTAATGCGTGACTATGACCTTGATGGTGATGGGATTACAGATACAACAGACCTTCTTTATACCGGTAGATACGCCATGTTTGGTGCATCCGCCTTGGGGTATAACCAGTACCAAGCTGCCGCTGCTCACATGATTGATGTGGATGAGCCGGGCCTAAAGTGCATTATGCCAATTGTTGCTCCAGCAGATTTTTACAAAGGAGTGGGATACCCAAATGGCGTATTGCGCGACCGCTTGGTAACCGGCTGGTTAAAAGGGCAGATTTTTTCTGGAACGGATGATGACCTTATTCCAATTGATAATGACATGCAGAATAACATTCATAGTTCTGCCGATTACAACCTTCCACAAACCATTACAGTGAATGGAGTGGAGAAGACCTTCCAACAAAACAAGTTTGATGCAGCCAACTTGGCCATTGACCACTTTGCTTCTGTTCAATACCCCGATCCAGAAACGGGAATTCCAACTTGCGGATATTACCCGAATGCATCCGGACGACCAGAAATAGACATCAGCCGTGCGGTTACCGATGAATTCGGTGAAGGACAGCTGGGTGGTCAGTACAACCGTTTCAGAAACATGGAGGTTCCGGGCTATCACCTTTGTGGTTGGTGGGACATTTTTGTCGACTCTCAGACGGAAAGCTGGGCCAACATGAGAAGACACCTTAGCAATAATAAATTCAACCGTCCAGGAGTGACTAACCGAGAGTTACAGAAACTGGTTCTCGGACCTTGGGCTCACCAAACCATTGGGTCCACAACTACAGGAGACAGAACGTATCCTGAAAATGTAAACGCCCTTTTGGGAATCAACTTTGATGATTTCAGTGAGACGAACATTCCTATTGATAAAGCTTTAAACTCAGAGGTTATTGGTTGGTTTCGTTACAATTTGAACTATCATCCAGATGAGTTTATTGGCGAACCAAAGTTCATTCTTCCTGCATCTGACAATCTTTATCGTATAACAGAAATTGACCTTTTCGGTCTTGGCACTGCCACAATTGACATACGTGTTCCTGTAGAAGAAGTACGACTGCCTTACGACCAATTGATTGGAATACTAACTGGTTCGGCACCACTTTCAGGATTAAAGGCTGAGTTAGTGTATGACTCGCCATTAGGAGGAGGAACAATTCCTATTGACTTGCCAGACATTCCGTTAGACAACGTTATTCCTGGGCTAAGCGCTCAAAACATTGACCCAATTCCTTACCGTGACTTTGCAGACCCTAACGAAATTGCAAACGTTCGTTTGTATGTAGTTGGGCCAAACAATGATTCTGAAGCACAGAATGTGGACTTAGGTAACTACTGGTTGCCTGCTGACACCTTCCCGCTTCCGGAAAAGCACGAGTGGGATGCCATACAACGTGAAGTGTTTTACATGCACAAAAACGGTGCACTTGACAATAATGCTCCTACAACAGACGAAGGATTTAAAATGTACGTGCATGATCCAGACGATCCGGTTAGAACGATTGGTGGAGCAAATATGATTGTTAAAACTCCTGATGGAGAGCGTGATTCTCAAGGTCAGTTTAACTTGAAAGATCCTCGTTACGAGCAACATACCATGAACCGTCCGGGAGTTATAAGCTTTGAAAGCGCGACCATCAAAGACTCACTTTGCATTGTTGGTTTTCCGGGAGTTAAACTGTACGCAAAAAGTAATATTGGCGGTTTAAACGATGGTCCAACAGACACCGATTTCTTTGTAAGAATTGTAGATGTATATCCTGATGGCAGAGAATATTTTGTTCAGGGAGGATGTGTAAATGCGCGTGCGCGTGACTATGTGAGAATGTTAAAAGAAGAACCTTGGAAAGATTACACTATTCCATTTGTTGGTGATGATATCCCATTCACCAACATCAACATTGGTGAGATTTATGAATATGTGTTTGACCTACTTCCAATCGCATACACGTTTGGCGATGGTCACAAAATGAAGATTCTTATTAGCAGTAGTAACTACAACCGCTACCAGGTAAATCCGAACATTCCCATTATGCCTAATGAGTTCTTTAGAAGAAAGCCGGGCGATGGTCAAACGTACATTTTCGAAGGCGAAACGTATTCTCCAAGAATTGCTATTCAGCGCGTTCATTTCTCAGAAGAGCATCCAACTCAGATTTCTTTACCTGTATACACCAAAACGTATACAGATATTGGCGATGTAGAAGCTGAATCAACAGGTCCTGAGATGTTGTTATTCCCAAATCCAGCGGCAGATGTGGTTACCGTTTATATGAATAACGGTGGCGAGTATAACTTGAATATTCTCAATATTGATGGTTCATTGATTAGAAGCGAAAACAGCTTCCGAGACAACTTTAACTTGGATGTATCTACACTAAGCCAAGGCATTTATTTTATTGAACTGACTGATACAGAAACCAAAGAGCGTTTCGTTCAAAAGCTAACAAAGCTTTAAAAATCTTCTCCAATCCTGTGTAAAGCCTCGCTGTTCAATTGAGCAGCGGGGCTTTATCTTTGCGCAAAATTTGAAGCATGTCTGAGAAGAAGCGAACACCAGAATCTACCCTTGCAATCAATACAGAAATTGTGTTACCCAACGATACAAATACACTGGGTAATCTGATGGGCGGCAAGCTTTTGCATTGGATGGATGTTATTGCAGCTATTTCGGCTCACCGATTGTGCAAACGCGTGTGCGTGACCGCTTCGGTCAATAGCGTAACGTTTCCCAAACCAATCAAACTAGGAGATATCGTAACGTTGAAATCCAAAGTATCCCGCTCTTTCAATTCTAGCATGGAGATTTTTATTGATGTATTTGTAGAAGACCGCTCCACCTCCGAACAGATTAAAGTAAACGAGGCCATTTACACATTTGTAGCGGTAGACCAACTCGGAAACCCGATACACGTGCCGCAAGTGGCGCCAGAGAGCGCAGAAGAAAAAGCGCGCTATGATAGCGCATTGCGCAGAAAACAACTCAGTCTTATTCTTGCAGGAAAAATGAAGCCAGAAGAAGCAACCGAGTTGAAAGCCTTGTTCGGGGCTTAACCCAACTTCTTATCCAACGATAATTTTCCCGGACCAGTAAGAAAAAGCGTTACGTAAGGAACGAGATAAAGCAGACCAAACTCCTGCTTTCCAAAAGGGTCATCGGCATGAATGATGAATACCGCCACGCCCATTGTAATGATGAGCGGAATAAGTGCTGCGCGTGTAAACAAACCTAACGCAACCAGAATTCCACAAACGAATTCGGCAAATACGGTGAGCACAAGCGATACCTCTTCCCCTACTCCAATTGGGTCGGCAAAACTCATATCGCCACCAAGCATTTTCTGCAATTTGCCCCAGCCGTGGCTGTAGGCCATGATGCCGCCAGACGCTAGACGAAGAATTAGAAGTCCGAGGTCTGTTGCAAAAGGTCTGTGGGAGAAGAGTAGCTTTTTCATTGAGGTAGAAGTTGATTAGTTTGTTCTATAATTACCGAGCTATTCTGCTCATTCATACACTTAAAATGTCCTTTCGGACAGAGATCATATCCAATCTTACTGCACGGTCTGCAATCTAGGTTCTTTACTTCGGCAATGTAAGATTGGCTTGATTGCGGCAAAAATGGGTACATCCCGAATTCAGGAATGGTATTCCCCCAGACAGAAATAATCTTTTTATTGAATGCTGCCGCGATGTGCATCATGCCTGTATCGTGCGTAACCACAACCTCGGATTGCTTTACTAACCATGCAGATTCAGCAAGAGAGTGTGTTCCGCAAGCATTAAGAATTTGAGCGGTTGATTGCTTCATAAGCTCTTCAGCAGTCTCCACATCTTCTTTTCCACCAACAAGTATTATGGGCAGATTGAGCCCATTACACAACTCCACCAACTTGACAATGGGAAGTTGTTTAGTCTTGAACTTTGCTCCAATTACCAAAGCAACATATCCGTCTCCAAACCCTTTCGGAACCGTAGGAGAAACAAAATCTTTTGGAAAAAAGAAATCGAGGCCTTTTCCCTCTCCCTCAGCCCCTAAAGGCTTGAGGGTTTGGAGATAACGCTCCACGATATGTACTTGAGGTAATCGGTCCACTTTCAGGTTCACCTTCAGCCACTTCTCTACGTTCAGTTTATTAAAGGCAAACCATTTGCCACCTAAAAGGGTTTTCAGAATGCGCGTGCGCAGGTTATGGTGCAAATCAACTACCAAATCTGGCTTAAAGGCTTTCAGTTGCGAAGCAAGCTCTTTTAGGCTCTCATCCAATAGGAACACTCCGTTCAAATTCGGATTAGGCTGCACCAACTCGGCATATTGCTTTTTGGTTACAAAACGGATATCAGCCTCGGGGAATTTCTTGCGCAACACACGCACCACAGGAGATGTGAGCACAATATCCCCAATGGAACTAAAACGAATAATAAGGATGCGCTGCATGAATGGCAAATATACAGCGGGGACTGAGCTTATATTTGCCGCCATGCACCTGATAGATACGCACACACATATATACAGTACGCAGTTTGATGAAGATTTAGCGGAAGTGATGGCTCGTGCCGCGAACAATGGCGTGCAACGTTTGCTGCTTCCGAACATCGATAGCGGTACAACCCAACGCATGTGGAATGTGGTGAATGCCTATCCCGAGCGCTGTTTTCCAATGATGGGAATTCATCCCTGTTCTGTGAATAAAACGATTGCTGATGAGTTGAAGCACATTGAAACCGAGCTCGCTACAGGAAAATATATTGCCGTTGGAGAAATTGGCATCGACCTTTATTGGGACAAGACTTTTATTAAGGAGCAAATTGCAGCATTCGAGCAGCAAATGGAATGGGCCAAGGAGCTAAAGTTGCCAATCGCCATCCATTGTAGAGATTCATTTGATGAGATTTTTGCTTCAGTAGAGAAAGTACAAGACGGCAATTTGCGCGGAGTTTTACATTGCTTCACAGGAAATGAAGAACAGGCAAAACGCACCATCCAACTTGGGCTTCATATTGGATTAGGTGGAGTGCTCACCTTTAAAAATAGTGGTGTAGATAAAGCGATAAAGGATATTCCAATGGACAAGATTCTACTCGAAACAGATTCGCCATACTTGGCACCAACACCATATAGAGGAAAGCGCAACGAAAGCGGCTACACCAAATTGGTAGCCGATAAACTATCAGACGTAAAAGAAATTTCGTTGGAAGAAGTTGCAAAAATCACCACGGCTAATGCCGAAAGGCTTTTCAATCTTTGAGCATGTCCAAACCCAAAGTCCTCATTATATACACAGGCGGCACCATCGGTATGATTCGCGATGAGAAGAAAGGCACACTCAAACCTTTCCGCTTAGAGCGCGTGGTTAAATCCATTCCATCGATTCTCGAATTAAGGATTGAGATTCACGCAATCGAGCTGGAAGAAATAATCGATTCATCCAACATTACCCTTAAAGTTTGGATTGAACTGGCTGGCATAATAGAGAAATACTACAAGAAATTTGATGGGTTCGTTATTCTTCATGGGTCTGACACCATGGCCTACAGCGCATCGGCCCTTAGCTTCTTACTCGAAAACTTGGGTAAACCAGTCATTTTCACAGGAAGTCAACTACCCATTGGATTGCCGCGTACTGATGCCCGGGAGAACTTAATTACGGCATTAAGCATTGCCGCCATGCGCAACGAGAACGGCCAATCGCTAATCCCTGAAGTGTGTATCTATTTTGAGGATCAGCTGTATCGTGGGAATAGGACGTACAAGTTCAACTCAGAGAATTTCGATGCCTTTGTTTCACGCAATTATCCTATTCTAGCCGAAGCAGGCGTACGCATCAGAATTTTTGAAGAACGACTGCTCACACAATCAAACGAAGATTTTATAGTTCATACTGCTATGAATCCAAATGTGGCCGTTTTAAAGCTTTTTCCTGGCATTACACTTAAGTCATTCCCTAAATTATTCTTAGATTCTGGAATTCAGGCAGTTATATTGGAAACTTACGGTTCGGGAAATGGTCCAACGTGCGATAATTTTCTCTCTGCGGTGGAAGAAATGATTTATAATGACATCATCATTATCAACATAACGCAGTGCCAGGAAGGAAAAGTGGAGATGGGAAAATACGAGACAAGCGAAAAACTATTGAAACTTGGAGTTATTGGTGGAGCAGACCTAACATTCGAATCAGCAATTACCAAGGCTATGTTCGTGCTTGGCCTAACTGACAATTTGAATGAACGAAGACAAATGCTAAAAAAACCACTCAGAGGTGAAATGACGCTTTAATGATTATGCCTTTGTCGAATTACATTTTTCGTATTTTGCGCGCCAAATTGGGGAGCGAGAAGTAAGGGAGAGGTGGCCGAGTGGCTGAAGGCGCACGCTTGGAAAGCGTGTAAACCCCAAAAGGGTTTCGAGGGTTCGAATCCCTCTCTCTCCGCAAGGAAAGAATAGTATAGATTTGTAATAAGTTAACCATTAAATAATAGTTGAAAAACTAACCACTACCAGAATCATGAAAAAGTTTTTTGCCCTTATCACCTTTGCTGCAGTTTTAAACTTCAGCTACGCACCTACGGTAATTGCCGAGGAGGACACAACCGCAACAGAAGTTGTTGCTGAAGAAGTAACTACCGAGGTTGAAGAACCTGTAGAAGCACCAGTAGAAAGCGCTCTCGAAGAAGTAGAAGAAGCCCCACAAAGCTTTCACCAAACATTGAAAACCAAATTCATCGAAGGTGGTGCTGGTTTCATGGGTGTTGTTCTTTTAGTATTGATTCTTGGTCTTGCACTTTGCATCGAAAGAATCATTTACTTAAGTCTTGCTACTGGAAACTCAGACAAACTTTTGGGTGAGATTGAAAGCAGCCTACAGTCAGGTGGCGTTGATGCAGCTAAAGAAATTTGCAGAAACACCAAAGGACCGGTTGCTAGTATTTTCTACCAAGGACTAAGCAGAAAAGATGAAGGTTTAGACATGGTTGAGAAGTCAATTGTTTCTTACGGATCTGTTCAGATGGGTCTTTTAGAAAAAGGTCTTTCTTGGATTTCTCTTTGTATCGCACTTGCTCCAATGCTTGGTTTCATGGGAACAGTAATCGGTATGATTGGTGCATTTGACGCTATTGAAGCAGCGGGTGACATCTCTCCATCATTGGTAGCTGGAGGTATTAAGGTTGCACTTTTGACCACAGTATTCGGTCTTATCGTTGCAATGATTCTTCAAGTATTTTACAACTACATTATTGCAAAAGTGGATAGCCTTGTAAACGATATGGAAAACGCTTCCATCACGTTCATGGACATCCTTGTAAAAAACGGTAAATAATATCGTTGATAATTAACCGTTAAAGAAAAAATCATGGCAGATTTCATGACAAACTACGGCATAATCATTTGTTACATCCTTTTGGCTGTAGCGGTTTTGACTGCTGTTGTTTTTCCAATTATCCAACTCATTCAAAACCCGAAAGGTGCTAAGGGCGCATTGGTCGGAATTGGAGCACTAGTTGTGGTATTGGGAATTTCGTACGCACTTTCTTCGGGCGATGCCGCAGCTCATTTGGAAATTACTCCAGAGGGAGCAAAACAAGTGGATACAGGGCTTTTTGCCTTTTACATTCTTGCTGGCATTGCAATCATTTCATTGGTTTATTCTGAAGTAGCAAAACTCTTCAAGTAATGGCTAAATCGAAAAGAGAAATACAAGAAATCAATGCTGGCTCAATGGCCGACATTGCATTCCTGTTGCTTATTTTCTTCTTGGTTACCACCACAATGGATGTGGATACAGGTTTGATGCGCGTACTTCCTCCACCAATTTTGGAAGATGTACCACCACCACCACCTGTTAAAATGCGAAATGTGTTTGTGGTACTTGCTAATTCTCAAGACAACATGTTGGTTGAGGATGAATACATGCAAGTCGAAGACTTAAAGGATGCAGCAAAGGAATTCATTGTAGGATATCCAAACAATCCTGGTGATGAACGTTTTCCAGAATTTAAAGTGTCTGAAGATCCTTTAATCATCAAATACTTCGGTGCTAACTATCCAATTTCAAAGCAAATTGTTTCACTTCAAAATGACCGTGGGACCTCTTATCAGCTATATATAGCTATCCAAGACCAATTGGCGCAAGCGTACAGCGAGGTAAGAGATCAAGTTGCCATGAATCAGTTTGGCAAGAAGTACGATGAATTGAAAGGTAGCAAGAGCAAGGTGGATAACGAGAAGGCGAAAGCTGTTAGAAAGTTGATTCCGCAAAGGATTTCGGAAGCAGAACCAAAAGAAATCGGTGGGTAATGCAAATCAGAAAAAAAGGTAAAAAAACAGTACCACCAGTATCTACGGCTTCATTGCCAGATATTGTATTCATGCTGTTGTTTTTCTTCATGGTAACAACTGTGATGAGAGAAACTTCATTGAAGGTAACGCACGTTATTCCAAAGGCTAAAGAAGTAGCCAAATTGGAACGTAAATCATTGGTAGCTTATATTCATATAGGCCCTCCTTTGAAGCCTTTGCAAGCAATTATGGGAACGGAACCACGTATTCAGCTGGATGATGCTTTTGCAATGCCATCAGATATTCCAACGTTTGTTGAATCTGTTAAATCCGAAACAAACGAAGCGGAAGTTCCATTGCTAACATATTCCCTCAAGGTAGATGTAAAAACCAAAATGGGTATTGTGGTAGATGTGAAACAAGAGCTTAGAAAGGCAAATGCATTGAAGATTAACTACTCAACCAGTAAAATTGTCGACAAGGCAATTACGCTTTAACTGATTTAGTTGTCTGAAACGAATATTTAAAAGGAGCCGATTGGCTCCTTTTTTTGGTTTAACACACTCCTCTTAAATGAACCTTCACGGATTTTGAATACCTCTTCTTTAGTTGGCGCTTAGTCTAAATCGGAGACCTATTAATTTACCTGAAACCTTCTAAGCCTTCGAAGCTAATGACCCCAACCCTTGATGTTGCTTAAACAAATAAAGAAGTATCAAACAAAACAGCAGCGAGAATGCAGCTAAAGTCGGATTGTCAGTTCCAGCGCTTTCCAACGCTGAATCAATAGAATTGTGCTGAATGCCGTATGTCATTCCAACAGCCATAGCGTTGTTGGTAAAATGTGCGATAATCGGATACCACAAATTGCCGCTCCAAAACAATAAGTAACCCATTGCCACACCCATCAACATACGCGGAACAAACCCAAGAAACTGCATGTGAACAGCACTAAACAAAATGGCTGTGAGCCAAATGGCCAGATGTGGATTAATCCTCTTTTGAAGCCCGCGTTGCATGATTCCCCGGAAGATCAACTCTTCGCCTAATGCTGGAAGCAAAGCAATCATTATCAGGTTCAAAAGAAGCAACCCAACATTCGGCATATCAAGAAATAACTTGGTTACCACTCCCGCTTGCGATTCCTTTCCCTCTAACCAATCTCCTAATAACGTTGGGAGATTCCATGTAGAGTTCCATTCTGCCAAATAATTCACGAAGGGAAAAGCCACCATAAAAAACACCATGCTCAGCATTACTTGCTGTTTTACTGGACCTCTAAAAAGCTGCCTTACACTTCCCCAGGAAGATGAAATCCAGAGGTAAACAAGGGCAGGGATGATGAGCATTCCAAACCCTTGTAGTAACTGTATTGTCCGCAAGGCTGGAAACACTTCAGGGTTGGTCATATCGTCCAAAAGCATTGGCTGGCTCAACAGTGGCACACCGAGAAACAATTGCGAAATGACAAACCCAATAAATGAAGAAACCGAAGCCCCAGTAAAAATCAGTAACAATAGGAATAGAACTCCGTTCAGTGGCGAACGCTGTACATAAGATCTTAGGGAATTAATCAAACTGAGAATAAGTAAATTTGCAGCCGTTTTCGAACATGGCAAAGATAGGTGATATAGACGTTGGGGATTTTCCCCTATTGCTCGCTCCAATGGAGGATGTAAGCGACCCCCCATTCCGGGCAGTTTGTAAGGAAAATGGCGCAGACGTGATGTACACCGAGTTTATTTCAGCCGAAGGCTTAATTAGAGATGCTGCCAAAAGCGTTCAGAAGTTGGACATCTTTGAGTACGAACGGCCTATTGGCATTCAGATTTTTGGTGGAAACATTGAATCCATGAAGGAGTCGGCTGAGATTGCAACAGCCGCTAAACCAGACATGATTGACATCAATTATGGTTGTCCCGTAAAGAAGGTGACCTGCAAAGGTGCGGGGGCTGGAATTCTTAAAGACATTCCGAAGATGGTAGAAATGACAGCCGAAATTGTCAAAAGCACACACCTTCCGGTTACCGTCAAAACCCGTTTGGGCTGGGACACCGAAACCATGTTTGTTGAGGAAGTAGCCGAGCGTTTGCAAGACGTTGGTGTAAAAGCCATTAGTATTCATGGAAGAACGCGCGTACAGATGTACAAGGGTGAAGCTGATTGGACACTTATCGGAAACATCAAGAATAATTCGCGTATTCACATACCTGTTTTTGGCAATGGGGATGTGAACAGTCCTGAAAAGGCAAAATTGATGCGAGATGAATACGGAATTGATGGAATTATGATTGGACGTGCCAGTATTGGCTACCCATGGATATTTAATGAGATAAAACATTTCCTTAAAACGGGCGAGCATTTAGCACCCCCAACCATAGACAATCGCGTTGATACTTGCCTCAAACACTTCGACTTCTCCCTAAAATGGAAAGGAGATAAACTGGGAAATGTGGAAATGCGCAGACACTACGCCAATTATTTTAAAGGATTCCATGGATTTAAACCGTTCAGAATGCGGCTAGTAACTTCAAACGACAATGATGAAATCAAGCAGCTTCTGGAAGATATTCGCCATTATTACCGCGAATTAGAAAAGGTTGTTGCTTAAATCCATTTTCTTGTCTTCTCCAAGATTATTCCCAAACGCATTACTTAGGTATATTTGACCTTCTCCAAAAAAACAGCGTATGAGGCAACTGGTACAATTCAAGTTCCATTTTATTTTCTCCATAATTACTGTCCTTTTTCTTTTAGGCAGCTCAACTCAAGCACAGGAATTTAGCGGAACCATTACAGATGGTGAAAGTGGCGAACCTCTTTTCGGGGCAAGCATCGTCCTTACGGGAACAGCTGTTGGGGCAACTACCGATTTTGACGGGAAGTTCAAATTCAGCCCAGGAAAACAACCACCTTTTCAAGTTACGGTTTCATATATCGGTTACCTGAAGCAGGAAATTGAAGTAACTTCTTTGTCAGCTCCTCTTGCTGTAAAACTGGGAACTGATGCTGTTATGCTGGAAGGTGTTGTTGTAACCGACACACGTGTTTCAGAAAAGCAGAAAGAGTCGGCTCTAACGGTAGAAAGCATGGACATCATTGCCATTAAAGAAACTCCAGCCGCCAACTTTTATGATGGGCTTGGAAACCTAAAAGGCGTTGACCTTACGGCAGCGAGTATCGGTTTCAAGGTGATTAACACCCGTGGTTTCAATAGTACTTCGCCAGTACGTTCATTGCAAGTAATTGATGGCGTTGACAACCAATCTCCAGGATTAAACTTCAGCCTTGGAAACTTCCTTGGAGCTTCTGAATTAGACGTACTGAAAGTTGACATTGTACAAGGTGCTAGTTCCGCTTTTTATGGGCCCAACGCCTTCAATGGGGCTATTGATATGCAAACGAAAAGTCCATTTATCAAACCAGGATTAGAAGCACAAATTAAGGTTGGTGAACGTAATCTTGCAGAAGCTGCAGTGCGTTGGGCACAGGTATTTAAAAACAAAGATGGCGAAGACAAATTTGCGTACAAGGTTAACCTATTTTACCTGCAGGCGAATGATTGGGTAGCTGATAATATTGACCCCGTTTATGAATCGGCAGTTTCTGCTAACAACCCTGGGGGTTATGACGCGGTAAATAGATACGGAGATGAAGACCTAGCGGGCGGCAATGACTTTTCTGATCAGATAGCCAATTATCCAGGACTGGGAACATTCTTCCGCAGAGGTTACATGGAACAAGACCTTGTAGACTATAACACGCGAAACTTCAAAGCAAACCTCGCCACGCACTACAAAATCAAGTCTGATTTAGAGCTTATTTACTCCTTTAATTTTGGAACTGGTACTACTGTCTATCAGGGTGAAAACCGTTTCTCTTTGAAAAACATGCTGTTTTTCCAAAATCGCATTGAAATTGCCAAGAAAGACAAGTGGTTTGTACGCGCGTATGCTACCAATGAAGACGCTGGTGACTCCTACGATGCGGTTATTACAGCATTCAAACTATTAGATAATCAGCGCACGCTTGACGATTACAATACAGCGTATGCGAATTACTGGGTATCCAATATACGGAACCCCGTTCGGGATTTGCTTAGAGACAACAATGTGACTTTCGGAGGGCCGGGGGTTGGTTGGGACACGGATGCAATTGCAGCAGTTCTGGCTGATTACCCTGAAGAACTTCAAGCTTGGCACGATCAAACAAATAGCTTTCTTGCAAATGATCCTTTAGAAGGATACCCAGAAGCTGGTTCAGAAAGATTCAATGAGCTTTTCAATGAAATCACAACCACTATATACACGGATAACAGTATTGATGGAGGTGGATCTCGCTTTTACGACAAATCAGCTCTTTATCACATACACGGGGAATATAAATTAGACCCTTCTATTAAGGGAACCAAATTAGGCCTCTTCACTTTTGGTGCCAACGGGCGTCTGTACGCTCCAAACTCACGAGGAACCATTTTTGACGAACTACGAATTGACGAACGTGACGTTCAAGTTGCCGACAATTTTGGAGGCGTACGTGATTCTGCAGTATTTGACACAAGCTTCAGGAAAATATTTAACTGGGAATTTGGTGTATACGCTGGTTGGGAACGAAAATTCTTCAATGAGAAATTGAAGGTTAGTGCAACGCTGAGAATGGATAAGAATCAAAACTTTCCATTCGTCTTCTCTCCAGCTGCATCGTTGGTATATCTTCCAACAAAAGACCATACCATACGAGCTGGCTTTTCCTCTGCCATAAGAAACCCTACGCTAGCCGACCAATACCTGTATTACGATGTTGGACGGGCTATATTAATCGGAAATATTAATGGCTTCAACGACCTCATTACTGTAGATTCATTTATAGATTATTTGGGAGTGGGAGCAGGCGTTAGCAACGACACCTTGTTGCAATACTTTGATGTTGCACCTATCGTACCGGAGAAAGTGAAAACAATTGAGTTAGGGTATCGAGGGTTCTTTTTTGGTCATTTATATGTAGATGCTTCTACTTACCTCAGTTTTTATGACGACTTCATCGGATTTAACCTTGGAGTTGAATCTAGTTTCGATACAGTAATTGGATTACCTATAGAGCCTCAGGCATTTAGAGTAGCTGCCAATAGCACCAACCAAGTAATCACCCAGGGAGCCTCTATCGGACTTACCTACTACTTTAAAAACAAGTACACTGTAACGGGTAACTACTCTTGGAATAGATTGCAAAAAACAGCAGAAGATGATCCAATTATTCCTGCATTTAATACGCCAGAACATAAATTTAACCTTGGGTTTTCGGGGCGTGGTTTGGGTAAAGCTAAATCCGGTCTTTTTGGCTTTAGCGTAAACTACAAGTGGATTCAAGGATTCCTATTTGAAGGTTCTCCTCAGTTCACAGGAATCGTTCCTACTTACGATATGTTTGACGCTCAGATTAATTATAAAATTCCAAGTAATCACATAACATTCAAATTAGGAGCATCTAACCTGTTCGGAATTCAACCGCTATTTCAAGATGGAAGTGTAAGCGAACGTTTCAGCAATGCTTTTGACAACCGAAACGCGCAAGTATATGGCGGACCAAGAGTTGGCCGAATGGCGTACCTATCCATTTTATTTGAGTGGAATTGATTTCTTAATTAGTACATTTATCATTAAACTTTGTTTAACTTAATAATACCATGAAAAAACTATTACTATCACTATTAGTCATTGGTCTTGGCGCTGGATTCTCCTCCGCGCAGGATCGTTATCTCGATGAAATTTTCCCAAGCGTAACAACCACGGGAGATGTTACATTCGGAGAAAATTACAACTTCTTTACAGGTTCACCTGGAGCTGTTCTTAAAACAGACATTTACGAACCTGCTGGAGATACTGAAACAAATCGGGCAGCAGTTATCGTTTTGCACACAGGAAACTTTCTTCCAAAGTACCTTAATCAAAGCCCTACTGGTAACAATAAGGACAGCTCGATAGTTGTTTCTGCAGAATTGTTTGCAAAAAGAGGTTATGTTGCTCTAGCCCCAAATTACCGTGGAGGTTGGAGACCAACCAGCGCAAGTCCTGACGATAGAAGGGGTTCATTGCTTACCGCAGTTTACCGTGCCATTAATGATGTTAAATCTCTTGTTCGTTTCTTAAAAAAGTCAGTTGCTGAAGATGGCAACCCTTACGGAATAAACCCAGATAGAATTGTTGTTTACGGACATGGTTCTGGAGGTTACATTTCACTTGCTTATGGTTCTTTAGACAGAATTGAAGAGTTGGAGCAAGAAGTTAGCGGGAAATGGTTGAGCAGTACCGATGTAGTAGATGCCAATGATGACACCTTATTTTTCGCCAATGAACTTTTCCTCGATGCCGATATAGTTGGTAGTGTTGATGGGTTCGGTGGTTCTTTTAATACAGACAACTGGCCAGGTTACAGCAATGACGTTGTGGCATGTGTAAATGTTGGTGGAGCGCTTGGTGATTCTGCTTGGATGGAAGTTGGTGAGCCACCTTTAATTTCATTCCATTGCCCAGATGATGGATTTGCACCGTTTACCCAAGGAATTGTAATTGTTCCGACTACGCAGGAAGTAGTGGTTGATGTCGTTGGAAGTCGTTGGGCAATTGAAAAAGCTAACGAATTAGGAAACAATGATGTATTATACGGATCAACTCCTTATAACGATGCATACACAATGGCAGCAGACGAAGCACTTGCTTCTTCCCATCCATCCCTAGGTTTAACTCCTTCTGAATACAAGGGTTTGTTCCCTTTCAGAAGACCAACTATTCAATTCCCATTTCAAGAATCTTCTCCATGGGATTGGTGGGATGAGCAAGCTGTACTTGCTGGTGCTGCACCTTTCCTTGGCGCAGCCGCAGCTCAAACCATGTATGACAACTCTATTTTAGGAAGTCCTACAATGTCTGCAGCTCAAGGGCATGCATACTTGGATTCAATCCAAGGATTCTTAGCGCCACGTTTACATGCGCTTATCACTTCTGATGTTAGTGTTGAGGAAACAGATTTCGTAAACAGCAATATGTTTGTTTACCCTAATCCAGCGAATGATTTCTTAGTAGTTAAAACAAACGAAGGAATCAGAATTAATACTGTTGAGATTTATGACATTACTGGAAAAGTGGTGAGAACCGAAAGCGGACTTAACAAATTGAGCCACCAAATAAATGGTGTGGATCAGTTCCCAGCCGGACTTTACTTAGTAAAAGTTACAACAGACCAAGGTCTTGTAACGCGAAAAGTGTTTGTTGACTAAAAACAGATCATTTTGAAAAAGCCCTGCTGCGCAAATGCGCAGCAGGGCTTTTTATTTTCACCAACTTAATGCAGATTCCGCACATCGTATTTAAATGGTTACCGTACGGGTTAATAATACTTGTATACGCTTTTGGGGCTAACCTAGATATTATGGAAGTGGATGCTGCACAATATGCAAGCATATCACTAGAGATGCTTAAGTCTGGTGAGTACTTACAAGTATTTGACCGATTTGAAGATTACTTAGATAAACCTCCCCTGTTATTCTGGCTTTCTGCTTTGAGTATGAAACTACTTGGGGTTGGCAGTTGGCAATACAAACTTCCTTCTATTCTATTCAGTCTATTTGGCATTTTCAGCACCTACAAGTTAGGTAAGAGACTTTATTCCGAAGAAATAGGCAGACATGCCTCTTGGATTCTTGGTGGCTCGTTTGCCATGATAATGATTAACAACGATATCAAGACCGATACCATTCTAGTATCGGGAATCGTCTTCTCCATTTGGATGCTAATAAGCTATTTAGAAACCAAAAAATGGAAGTTCCTAGTTGGCGCTTCTATTGGAATTGCTATCGCAATGCTAACGAAAGGACCCATTGGATTAATGATGCCCGCATTAGCAATTGGTGGACACATTCTGCTTAAGCGCCAATGGAAAGCACTTCTTGATTGGCGCTGGAGCATTATGCTACTGTTGATAGGGATTATGCTGATTCCGATGTGTATTGGACTGTATAAACAATACGGAATTGAAGGTTTAGAATTCTACTTCTGGACACAGAGCTTTGGACGGATTACAGGAGAAAACGAATGGAGAAACGATGCCTCTCCATTCTTTTTCACACACATATTCCTTTGGTCCTTTCTCCCGTGGACATTACTCGGAATTGCTGGTATTATTTCCGAATTCAGAAACCTTAGAAAAAGTGTTTCAAGCAAGAGCTCCGAACTCTATCTCCTTTGTGGAATTACGCTTGTTTGGGCCGCTTTGTCCTTTTCAAAATTCAAACTTCCACATTACATTTTCGTTGTTTATCCGCTCATAACCATTTTAGCAGCTAAGTTCATACATAGCCTAAAAACCTTCGTCTATGTAGCCTGGACTCAACTTATATTAAGCGTGGCCGCCTGCATAACCCTCGCTGGCCTTCTCATTTATTCCTTTCCAAACGGTGGTTGGTTTATCCCAGTCCTACTCATCCTGATTTCAATTGTGGCAATAATATACTTTTTCATGTCGTTCAGAACAGACCAAATAATGATTCCGTCATTTATAATCAGCATTGGAATCGGAATTGGTTTGAACCTCCACTTCTACCCTCAGCTTTTGCCTTATCAAGCTAATTCTCAGGTTGGAAAATGGGTCATAGAAAACGAAATTCCGGAAGGTAAGTTCTTTGGTTTTTCAACTGGCGGACGCGCACTAGATTTTTACGCTGGAGGTGTTGTTTCATGGGTAGAAGATGTTGAAAGCGTCATCGACCAGATTGACGCAGACGTGGTTATTTACGCAAATCAAGCCAGGTATGAAGATCTATTAGCACGTGAAGCGAAACCAAAAAAAGTAATTGCATTTGACAATTTCGAAGTTCAGAAGCTTAAGATTTCATTCCTGAATCCTAAAACCAGAGACCAAGTGCTAAAAACGAACTACTTACTCTTCTACTAGATGGCTAGGCCAAAATCAAAAGAAGCCGAAGCCAAAAGAAAACTGCTCAATCAGTTAAACAGACAGCAGCCTCGCAAATTGGACTCTTTAATTCACGAGGCGCACGATAAAGCTTTTACTTGTATCAATTGTTTAGAGTGTGCCAATTGCTGTACCACCACTGGACCGCTGCTCACTGATACTGACATCAAACGAGTCTCTAAACATCTACGAATGAAGGATGCTGATTTCGTCTCTGAATACGTCCGGATAGACGAAGATGGCGATCAGGTTTTTGAATCCATGCCATGCCCGTTTCTAGGAGCAGATAACTATTGTTCTATTTATGAGCATAGACCTAAAGCTTGCCGCGATTACCCGCACACCGATAGAGTAAAGCAACATCAGGTGCTGGATTTGCACATGAAAAATGCATCTATCTGCCCAGCAGTTGAAAAGGTTTTGAAAGAAGTATCCGAAAAGATAATGCCGTCTTAGAGGCCAAGAAGAACCTCTTCTCCTGTCTTTCCGCCAAACAACATGGTTGCCGGGTTTTCGAGCATATTCTTCACCTTAACCAAGAAGGAAACTGATTCTTTCCCATCAATGATTCTGTGATCATAGCTCAGCGCTAGATACATCATCGGGCGAACAACAATTTCACCATCTATCACAACCGCTCTATCCACAATATTGTGCATTCCTAGAATGGCACTTTGAGGCGGGTTAAGAATTGGTGTACTCATCATAGAACCGAAAACACCACCATTTGTGATTGTGAAAGTTCCGCCCGTCATTTCGTCAACAGAGATTTTTCCATCTCTTGCTTTGATTGCCAAACGTTTGATTTCAGCTTCAATTTCTGCTAGACTCATTCGCTCAGCATTGCGAACAACTGGAACCATTAATCCTTTGGGAGAGCTCACAGCAACACCTATATCAACGTAATCATGGAAAATCATCTCCTTTCCATCTAGCATGGCGTTCACTGCAGGCGAATCGTACAAAGCTTCGGTCACCGCTTTGGTGAAGAAACTCATGAAGCCAAGATTTACTTCGTGATGTTCGGCAAATGCTTTCTTGTACTTGTTCCGCAGATCCATGATGGGCTTCATATTCACCTCGTTGAAGGTGGTGAGCATAGCCGTATCATTTTTCACAGAGACTAATCGCTCCGCAACTTTTCTGCGAAGCATGCTCATTTTCTCTCTTCGCTGTTCGCGCCCACCAGCCCAGCTTTGTCCTGCATCGCCTAAGGCGAACCCAGAAGACATTGCCTCAAGAACGTCTTGCTTGGTAATTCTACCATCAACACCTGTTCCCTTGACCTGGTTACCTGAAACACCGTTCTCACCCATCATTTTCTTGGCTGCTGGAGAAGGTGTTCCTGTGGCGTAAGATTCTTTTTTATCCGCTGCTTGTGCAGGTTTCGCTTCCGCTTTAGCTGCAGGTTTTGGCTCTTCCTTCACAGGAGCAGAAGACTCTTCCATTTTTTCTTCTGCTGGGGCTGCGCCTTCTGGTGCTTTTGCATCCGTATCGATGGTGCAAATAACTCCACCAACAGGCACTGCA
>Ga0209632_10001077_pt1 | contig 27866 bp, 40 predicted proteins | sample COG_10_FD_184754 | JGI IMG/M metagenome (GOLD analysis project Ga0209632, IMG submission 184754) | Pelagic Microbial community sample from North Sea - COGITO 998_met_10 (SPAdes) (version 2) | ecosystem: Environmental > Aquatic > Marine > Neritic zone/Coastal water | place: Helgoland, sampling... | reverse complement strand
ATGTTCCATCAATGACATACGCCATAACGGGTTCTTCTTCGCCTTTTGTGCCAAATCCATTGCCGTCATTAATAACTGCCCATGAACCATCGTCTTCAGGTGCTTCAATATCGCCAATGTCTAAAGTCGGGGAAGTATTTAAAGTAGTATCGCCCGTTGCATCGCCATCCGTTGACCCACCACCACCACCACCATCCCTAGCCTCTAATTCTTCTATTTTGCTTTTAATGACATTTAAATCATCAAACATGTCGGGGACGGAATACCACCCACCAACTAATACACCTTCTTGCAAAATTCTAACTTTGTGACGATCTCCCGAAACGCCTTTAGCTTGCGGTGTTGACCCTAATATAGTTTCTTGTATTGTTGGTTCAATTTCAGCCCACAAATCTGAATACAACTCATCAATAACATCACCGTTGTCATTTTGTCTTTCGTAAATATTTCTGCCATTATTGCCGACTTGGTCAACTACTCTTAGATGTCGAGTAATTCCATCTTCCGTTTGAAATATAATGACACCCTCAGAAATACTAGTAATTTGCAAAATTGCATCTTTTTCTACAGCAAAAAGTTCATCATTAGCACGCAAATTAACAGTAAATGTACTTCGTGCACTGCTTGTTAAATTAATCATCGCTTGGATAATGGGATCATCCAATTGCGTTTTGCCTGAAGATTTTCTTATTTCTTCACCAACTTTTTTTCCTATGTGACTTAAAATAGATTCGCTCATACAAATGGGTTTTCTTCTTCAATCTCAGGCTCTACTAAGCCTACTGCTAACGAACCTTCAAAATCTTCCAAAGTTCCTATGTTGTGTTGACCTATCGTTATCATATAACCATCTACATCGGTTATTTTGCCCCTGATTTCGCCATCAGTTCCTGATTCATCAGTAAATATCCATGCATTTTGGGTGCTGTCGTAAATCATAGAAGGTTTTGATGGCTCAAGGATTGTATAGGTATAACGCTTGTATTTTGCGGTGTACCTTAAAGTGTTAGTGCTATCAATCGATTCGATCTCTAAAAACATTAAATAAGCTCTAGTTTCGTCTGTTACCGCACTATTGTCGTCATTTAATCGATATCCTGTAGCATTGTAATACAAGCCCCAAGCAGGGTAAATTGTATAAGTTACTCCATTATCAATTGCAGAGTATGAACTGTAATAACTTATCCCCGTTTTAATGTCTTGCACAAGGCGTGAACTATTAGGATTGAATGTAAGCGAATAAGTGCCTGTTGTGCTTGCTATTCCTAAATTTATATCCTCAACAATATTGTTAGTTATTGTTCGATCTTCCTCAGCAATATTATCAATTGTTTCTGTTGCCTCATTTGCGTCAAACACCCCAACATCTTCAACACTCATCAACACATTCCCTGTGTTTATTTCAATGCCTGATCTATTTTGAGTAGCTGATTGATCTAAGCTTTTGTTTAACTCGATAATGTTGTCTGAAAGCTCAATGACCTCTGTATTCACAACTTTTGTTTGTCCCTTTACTAACAAACTATCGCAAACTAAATCCCCCCCTACTGTCAAGTCTCCCGTGGCGGTTACATTTATCCCGTCAATATTCCCATCAACATTTATATCCCCAGGTATTTCGGAAGGTACATAATTATCCAAAGCCTCTTGAACGCTTGCTTCAATTTGCTTTAATACGCCTCCCGTATATTTACCAATCTTTCCTAGAATTGTTGTAGGTTCTGCCATTAATTATCCCCGTAAAAGCTATAATCTTGCTTGCTCCAATTCGTTAATATAATCGGTTTCGCTCCCGATCGTATTATCAAGTAATGACACGCTTGATTCGTCAACATATGGCAAGTCGTTCCATTTGCTAAATCCGTCGCCTGTTTTAATTCTGTAATTGCTAAGATCAACTCCGATTTCTCCCGCAAGTAAGATAGGGTTGCTTGTTTCCCACTCTTGTAGGGTCCCTTTGCGTAATTGTATTTTAAACGATTGTGACATTTCATCCGCAGTTGTGATCTACAACCCCTCCATCAATGTAATAACATGGAAACGAAGGGTCACCAATTGCGGGTGCTACGCCTTCTATGTTTTCTATTTTACTAAACGCTGTCGTAAATGTTGGGTCGGTTTTGTCTGTAGTAATTGATTCAATACGCAAATACATGCTTCCATAAATAAACCTTGCACCAATAATAGGAAGTGCCGAAAAATCGCTTTTGTTAAATATTAAAACCCCATCCAATTGCTCATCTAATCCACCAATGACTAAATCTGCCATTTCTTGCGTCTCTCCTTGTATGCAAGGGTAATCTGCATCCCCGAACCTTGCAGTCGTTTCTGCATAGCCCTGTAGCTCTTTAAAGCCTATTTCAATTGTTTCTGTTAGTATGGACATTATGTAAAACCAAAAAGCCCCACCACTTTACAGGTGGCAGGGCTTCTTAGAAGCTGTTAGGACTATGTTTAGTCTTCCTCTTTTTTATTACCCTTTTTTGATTTAGGCTTTGGCTTGGAAACACTTACCCCTAATGCCTCCAAGACCGCTACTTTTTTCTTGGGAAATTTGTTAAGATGTTGAACTATATCTCTCGGCCTCATCTTAGTTATTGATCTTCCACATGCGAGTGCCTGCGGTAAGTTTAGTGCCTAAGTATAAAGTTAAAGAGAAAGCAAATTGTGCTTTGTCGGCATCATACCATTGTCTGCGTTGGATAGTAAGACCAGTTTCGGGATCAGAAACATATCCTAAGTCTGCACCCGCTGAAGATGGTGGACTAGAAGGTGGTGCTGTAACTAGAGCTAAAGAATCAGTAAATCCCGCAACTGCACCAACTGAACTTGCGGTGTTAGTTAAAATACCTCCATTGTAAGAATAAAGGTCAAATCCACGAATGCGATTAACGCCTCCCTCGATAATTGAACTATTAACATTGAAAGTTGCATTGGTTACCGCAGTTACTTCCTTTTCAAGTTCTGCTAAAGTGTTTGGGTGTGCAACAATCCAACGGTTTGCCTCAGGTACACCCGCAGAATCAAAAGTTGCTCCAAGATCAACTAGAGCATCCATACTTAAACCCCCCGCGATTGCAGTATTTGTAATACTTGCACCCCCCGCACCAAGCGTGTCTGAACCGATTAAAGTGTCTACAATTCCTTTAGCCAAACCATAAGAAGCAACTTCTGCAAATCGATTAAAAAGATCAATGCTTGATTTATCACGCTCGTCATCGCTCAAAGTAAAGGTAACAGCTTTGTGCTTGTCCAAAGCAATTTCAACATCACTTTGTATTAGATCAGTTCCTGTAGAAGAAACATATCCGCCACCTGATGTAAAATCAACATCACTAGCAGACATTTCACTAATGATGTGCGTAATTACACTTTGGTTTTTAGCAAGTGCAGTTGTAGAAAAATCCTTATGGATGCTTTTTACAAATGAAAGTTTTTGAATAAGTCGAGTCAACGCTTCTTGAGCGATTACATCAACTGCTACGGTATCGAATGAATTAGCCATTTTTTATATTTAGTTAAAGATTTGATTTCTATGTTTGGCGTAAAATTCTCCACGCTCTGTTGCATCTGTAATTGACGCAAATTTTGCAAGCACCTCTTCACTAGACATTTGCTGTGCTTGTGGCTTAGTCACAACAGGTTGCACAACGCCTAACTCCCTTAGTGCCTTTGCTAAAATTTTTGCTTGTGATTCTTCAGCGGACTCTTTTGGCTCTTGTGCAATTTCTTCTTCTTTTGCTTCGCCTTCGTTTTCTTCTTCTTCTTCTGTGTATTCGTCCTCCGCTTCTTCGTCCTCTTCCGCTTCTTCGTTTTCCTTGTCCATAGCTTGCAAACCAAGCTTTAACGCTTCGTTTTCTGCTTTTAGTTGGTCAAGTTCTGCGCAAAGTTCGTCATAATCTTTTTCGTAACCTTGTAATGACTCGTTTGTGTCAGCGAGCAATTTTTTAAGTTCCTCGTTTTCATTTAAAATACTTTTTACATCGCTCATATTACAAAAGATTCTTTGTCAACACTACCGTCTAAAATTTATTTCTTTACTAAGTAAATATATGGCATCCTCGAAACTTCCCACAGCATCAACTAAATTTTTTTCTGAAGCTCTTTTGCCCATAAATGCTTGCCCCTGCATTGCATCACTTGGCACTTTTCTTGACAATAATACAGAGTTTTTAAAATCCATGTATATGTCTTCCACTTCTTCTTGTATTTGAGATTTTTGCTTTTCGCTTAAAGTTGTTCCTTCAAGACCCGCTCCCTTGTAAATGCCATCCTTGTTTGTTATTACTTCTACGCTGATTCCTTGCTCTGCGTATTGTTGTTTGTAATCTACAACGGGAACATAAACACCGATTGATCCAACCCTAGCACTTGGCGATGCCACAATTGAAGTAGCTTGCGAACCTACCCAATAACTAGCAGAAGCCATTAAGCCATCAGTGAAAGTTACAACAGGTTTTGCCTCGTGCAGTTGACGCAATGCCTCGCTTGCTTCAATTACTCCTTGTACGCTACCGCCACCGCTGTCTACATCAAGCAACACACCTTGAATGGCCGGGTTATTCTTAATTTCCTTAATTTGATTCGTTAAAGCATATGTGCAAGTTGCTCCCAAAAATGCTCGCTCTATAGCAGTTGGGTTTTTCATCATTGTTCCCTTCAATGACAATAAAGCCATTCCATTGCTTTGCGTGTATGTTTCGTCGGGCGTTTCCTCTGCTACAATGTTGTCATCCCATGCATTTATGGTATCACGAAGCTGATTAAATATTGGTTGGCTAATCAACCAAGGTTGATTAAGCCTCTGCAGTGTAAGGAATTTACTCACCTACTCTGATTTAACATCATAGGAATTAGAGTAAACAACGGTCAATGTGTGGCGTTGCGTTCCTGACGATCCATCTGCTGACCAAGATATTCCTTGTTGTGTTGCTGTTGCATTATCTACAGGTTGCTTGTAATTGTTTTCTGTCCAACTAGCAGTGTCTAGGGTTGCGGGTGCGTTTACAATAGCAACATCAGCCTCCCACTCATTACCCGCGTATTGTACTTTATCGCCTGCTTCATAATCTGCACCTTCAACATATGCGAGATGAGCCTTTGAAGCATCGTATGCAGTTTTAATAGCATTTTGGCGTGCTTGCATTGTTTGCAAAATTGCTAATACAAACTTTCTTGCATCTTCTGCTGTTGACTCAGTCAAATCTAACCCAACTGCAGTAAGATCACTTAAAGGGATTTCAAAAGTTTGCGTACTTGTATTAAAGTCTCCGTTAGGAAATAAATCGGTAATTAATAGTGATTTTGTATATGCCATAATATTTTTCTGTTTACAAAGATTCCTTGTCAAGAGGTTGAGTGTCTATTAGTGGTTCTTGCTTGCCTTGAACTTGCCCGCCTAATCTGTTTAAAGCTACATCAATTGGAATGTCATATTTGGTGGCAAGCTCTTGTGCCCTTTCCATAATGTAGGAAAATTCTTTTGCTTGTTGGTCAACCTCGCTTTGCCAATCTAAACCCCTTTGCCCGAAGTGTTGACTCAAAGACATTAGACCCGCTGTCACATCTTCTCTTTCTTCTCGGCTTTCCCTACCGATGTCAATTGTCAGTCTTGCGGGCGGTTGTATTTTGCATTTTTGCCAACTTTGTTGTGCAGGCAAACTTCCGTCTTCTATTCCTTTTGCAATTACTTGCAACCAAGTTTTTCGCACCATATTAGAAAACAACCTTTGTCTTTCTTCAAACTTTCTTTGTGCCTTGCCCATTATAAATCTTTGACTTGGACCTGTCAGCTTTTGTGGATTCCAAATAAATTCATAAGGCATTCCAAGCCCTACTGCAAACTCACGAACAAGAAATTCCAAAAACCCTTCAAATGTTGTACTAGGTCGATTGCCTTGAAAAGCAGTTAGCGTTTCACCTTTACGCAATACAGGAATTTCGCCTGATTGCATTTGTGAGACGGTAACTTCTGTTGGGTCACCTTTTGCGTCAAATCCATCTACCTCAGATAATCCAAATGCATCTTCATCAGGCTCATCATATTCGCTTTGCAATACCGCACTAAAAGAACTTAAATTTTTAACACCCATCTTTTCGTAGGCAAGTATTTCTTTCTTATCTCTTATATGTGCAACTGCGTGAGCAATAGAAGATATGCCTCTTTGCTGATCTGCACGCTCAGGGTCAAACAATAAACACATTTGTGAAGCAGGGATAATTCGGTATTCATCATTGCTTTCTGCATCTTGCAAAACTGAATAAGAAACTGCTTTGCCTCGTGCGTCATATGCTACGCCTTGGTCATATTTTCCGTCTTGTTTAGGTTGATCCTGTATTAGATCACTTTCAATAATTTGTATTTTTATCCCGTCATGATCTTCGACATGCAAAATGCCAACATCCCCATCTCTGTCTAAGCAAATGGAAGCCAATCTTTGTAAGTCATAAAAATGCATTCTGCCTTTAAGATCGGCATTTATTGCCCACGAATTAAAATATTCTTCAGCCTTAAAATTCCAATCTGCATCTTCCGTTAATGCTTGCGGAATTAACGGGAAAGAATATCTCGCCAAATCATCGATTGCACCTTTAACAATTCCATCGTTTGAGTACAGATATCTTCCCATTTCTATAAGCTCGACTCGTTCCCATTTTGGAATTGGGTCTTTTTGCCTAAAATAATATGGAATATTTTGCCTATTTGGGTCACCTCTACCTAGCCCATCGATAAATGTGTAATTACCTTTTGCTCTTGCTTCGTTTCGTTGTGCAAGTGCTTGTCGTTTTGTTGGCACTCTTTTCTTTTGAAAAAACTTAATCATGTTAAACGTCTCCTATGATCCATTAAGAATCTTCTTCTTGGCTTACCATATTTTGTAGGCTCTAGTTGCATAAGTGCCGTCATAACACTTGCTAATTCTTGCTTTACTTCCGCAAACTCAGGTAATTTTTTTGTGACTTGTTTTCCACCTATAGTTACTGAGATGACTTGCTTACCTGAAGCAAGGTCTTTCAATGCCTTTTGTAAATCTAGTCTTAAAGCTAATAAATCGGCTTCCGTCATTCCCGAATACAAACCCCTTGTTAGTATTGGGTCGCCTTCATCTTGCCCACCATCAAGATTGGCTGTAATCTCAGAAGTAAGGGAAATGTGTTGTCCGCTTACAGTTACATTAATTAAATCTTTAATTAACTCATTTGCATGATGGTATGCGTCAATTATATCATGTGTTTCATAATTTATAATTGTAGTTGCGGGATTGTAAGTTTCATTTTGCCCACCAATCAAAAGCACTTCACCAATCTCAGTAAGATTGTTTAATGGATCAGGCGCGGATACCTCTAGATTTTGCTCTACCTCAATGCTTGCGTTTGCATATATGTCTAAAATGTCTTGTTGCGTAAATGTTAGAAAGCTTGCATTTAATTTAATTCTAAAACGAACTCTTGTAGTGCCATTGTCATCGTAATCGCTTTCGTAAACAATTTCGTTAATAGATTGATTTTCTTCAATTGTAACAATTGGTGAAACTACATTTGCCCCCGCAATTTTATAAGTAAACACTAATCCCGACAAACTTGCTGAATGCCCTGTTGCGGGCGTTGCTATTGTTTCATCTTCAGCATAATAATTTATCGAAACAATCTTGTCCGCGAGGCTCATATTCATACCCTCAATCGTACTATCGGCTACAAATGTAATCGATAAGTTGTTTCCGACTGCCCCAATTTCTTTAGCTGTATAAATAACTTGATCGTGTGTCAAAGTCGCATATTTTGCTTCTTGCGTTGTATTAATCATACTATCAAAGATTCTTTGTCAAGAGGTTGGGTGTCGTACCCTAATTGCTTTGTTGCAATGCTTGCAACAAGGATCATCAACTCACAATCTCGTAAGTGATTATCTCTTCTAATTTGCTTCCATACATAATTAATTTGCCCATTCGCTTGTTTTTTTTCTTCTCTTATTTCGCTTGTTAAATGCTTTATGTATTCTTGCGTTGTATTTTTTGGGATTGTCCACGACCCAATTGTACCGCCCATTAATTCGGTAAGTATGTTTTTCGCTGAATCATTTGACCATACATAACGCTTTACTTTCTTTTTTAATCCTTGTGCCCGTGTGCCCATATCTGCATCTGCCCAAGTTTCTGTAAATATTTGCTTAACAGCTTTTCCTGTTGCTTTATCTTTAACGCTATAATGCTTTGCACCATCCCCCCTAAAAGGCTTCCATCCGTGTCGCTGACAAAACCTAATAACTGAAGCGGTATTCCAACCACAATCAATTAAACATCTTAATGGAGGAACTTTGTTTTCCTTTGCTATTTCTAACAATTCTATTTCTGAATAAGCTTTGCCGTAAGCAATTAATCTAGAGTTTGCACCTTCTTTTGCGTAAGCTCTAATGCAATACCAATAATGCAATCCACCGCCACCTTGCACATCAACTGCCATAAATCGCGTGTATTCGCCTTCCCACTCTTCGCCTAATGTGTAATCTTCACGCCTATGGTCTATTGTATCGTCATCTATTGATGTCATGTTTTCCTTCCAAGGTTCTCCCGCTGATTCGTTTATAAAATCCTTTAAAGGTTGCGGGTCGCCATTTTTCATTGCCGTTGTTGCACTTAAAAACTCTTCTACTAGATCACGCCACTTTACCCAAGGTGGTAGCAATGCATTCCAATAATAACTAGCTCTTGATTCGGGTGCGGTTGGATTTAATGCTATAAATTTTCCCTTGTTTGCTATCTCGTTTCTTACTCTTGGCTGATCTTCTAATTCATGTTCGCAAATTGGGCAAACTAAACGAATTGTGGTAGCTAATCGATCAAAGTCATACTTTCCATCTATCTTGCAATCATCTGCCCATTGTACATTTCCCCATTGCAATGGGTTGTATTCCTTGCAAGCAGGACATTGATAATGAAATGTTTGCTGATTGCCTTCTAAAAAACTTCTATGTATCCCATCGTTTTCCATGTCGGGCGTACTAACTATTGTTTGCTTAGAGTTCCAATAAGCCCTTGTTCTTTTTTGTACCATTTCCAATGCCCCATCGGGATAATTTCTTACCTCGTCTAAAAATAACCATCTAACGGGCTTAGATTGCAAGGATGACTTGCTAACTGCTCCCGTGACATACAATGATGCATTATTAAAATTTGCTTCGCTAGTAGTTAATGCATACTGAGTAGTAAGCAATTGCCTTGCAAGCGGGGCACACGAAAGAATTGTTGGTGTCATTCGTGTTTTCATAAAATAGTTAGCCTCGCTCCCGTTTGAGGTCACCCACATAGCAGGTGCAGGTTCTTGACATAGTGCCCAAGTTAATAAACAAATTAAAGTTTGCGTTTTTGAGCTTTGAGCAGAACACATAATTGTCAATTGACTGCATCGAGGATTTCTAAATTCTTCCATTATGGGACGAACCCACGGACTGACATCAGATTTCCATAAACCTTGGAACGGGCTAGTTGGGTCTACTTTTACATTTTTTTCGCACCACTCCCACGGAGTTGATCTGTCGGGTGGCTTCATTGCCCTTTTGAATGCTTGGCTTATTTCTTCCCTCATATTTGTATATGTTCTTTGCTTGATCCATTAAATAAAAATACCCAAGCACTCTTGTGCTTACAGGCACATCATCAGGTGACAATCCACGCTTTAGCCAAAACTTTTTATGTGCTTCACTTACTTCCCGTCGCGTGGCAAATCCCTTATTCATCTAGTTGATACCAAACCTGTCGAACGATTATTCCGCAAGCGTTTTTTTGCGTACCCATAAAAACCCTAACCTTGCCTTCCTCCATCAACCTTCTGACGATCTGCCTTGTCTTAACTACTCCATAAGCTGATTCTTTAATGAGGGTCTGCATGGTTCTCCACCCTTTACCAATAGGCATGATGCATCCATCCTTTTTTTTCAACTCAGTCCCTAATTCCTTTGTCCAATCACTCATTAAATTTAGTAGCGTATACCCAACGCTTCCCCATTTTTCTGGCTTGAAAAACTTGATAATCGTCTTTTGTGGCAAAACCATATGCCCAACCATGTGCGTGCATTAATCGGCTTGTAAAGTGTCGATTGTATTCCATGTTTAATTGACACAAGCAACCCACGCCAAAACCAACCGCACCGCCTAACCTTGCTATGCTTGCTTGTTGTATTGAATGAGTGTGCCCGTGTATAGTTGCCCCGCCTTCGCAAGAATAAATTTCTGCATGTCTTTTAGTCGCTGTTATTCCCGCGTGGAAACCATGAATAAATGTAAGTTTGCCTAATTTGTAAATACCTTCATTAACATTATAAGGCAACATCTTGCATTTGATGAATTTGCATTTTGTAGTAATACTGCGGACACCATCTTGTGCGTGATCCCTGACTAATCCGTCATCTGCATATTTTGCAGTATCCCATAATCTCTCATCGTGATTGCCACGCAAAAATACATTAGGTCTCCACTTGCTTAAAAACTCTAAACCTAACTCTACGTCCAAAGCCATGCTGTCCGCACGCTCTGTTGCTGTTGCACCTCTGCGGATTGCTCTAAAGTCGAACAAGTCTCCACCAAATATTTTAACACTTGGCTGAAAGTCATTGGTAAATTTGTACAGTTCATCGACAACATTTCCTTGTTGCATGTCGCCATGTAAATCACTTGCGTAAATCCATTTGATCGGTTGCGATTTGCTCAAGTGCATGATCTATTTCTTTTCTTAATTTTTCTTGTGCCTCAACTGCATTTAACCCAATTATAATTGGAGCTAGAGTTTCGGGGATTGCAAGTAAGATTCCTCTTGCGATTGATGCCATTTTACTGACCTCCGCTTTGGCTTCATCGATTGTAATGTAATTTCCTTTGGACACTTCAATCTCATGCTCCAATTTCTCGACTTGCAACCACACTCGCCGTGCTTCTCCTTCAGCCTTGGACATATCTTCATCAGATACATTTGAAGAATTGCGTGTATTTTCTCGCCAATTCCTAACAGCAAGAATGTCCCATCTACCATCAGGCATAGGTTGAGGAAAATTATTTTCTTTACGCCAACGCTGAATTGTTTTCCTGTCCACGCCCAAATTGTTTGCAAGCTCTGTTTGATTTTTTGCATATCTAATCCCGTCGTTTTGATTACCATAAAGTATTAATCTTTCTGCACTTGTTAAAGTTCCACCCGATTTTAATTTTTTTAAAATGTTTTCTTTTTCTTTATTTTTAATTGCTTCTATCTGCAATTCTGTAAATTCCTCAGTCATAATAGATTCTTTGTCACTAGCTTACAGGAATATTTAAATTTTTATGAGACATTGAAATTTTTTGCATATCGTTAAAGACATTGCGTGGCGCTACTCGCTCACCTACTAATTCTTAGAATTAAAAGATTGCTTATACATTATTCTAACTTGATGCATGATCTGAGTAGCCAACATATATTGGATATACTCTCTTTTATATCCATTTCTTTCATCATGTCCTGACATTGGCATACCTCGGCATAAATCAGCCAACTTATTGGCTTTCCTTGCTACTACCTCCCGCTCGTCTACTTGAGGCAAGGCTCTCTTGTCCTTATCACTTTGTTTATTTGTTTTATTATTGCGTTCACAAGCATCCCATGATCTTGCCATATCTAGCAATATTGATTCATTTGTATTGGCGTTATTCATACATTTTTTCCCGCTTCTTTATTTCTTTTTTTGCCTATCTCATGCTCTTTTGCTTCTTGTGATACATTCTCGTAATTTCACTATATTTTTGTTTTGCTTTATCGGTCTTTGTTCCGTTGTGAAATCTGCCAAATGCATTTGTGAACATAGCAACATTCTTACTAATTGATGCATGTGTTAGCCCTACCCCCCGCTTCTTGCTTAAAGTTCGCAAGCTATAGTTTTTCAACAGGTCAGGACGCATACACCAAACCATAGCAATTGTCTTTCTAAATACCTTTTCTTTATATGTTTCGGCTTCTATTGAGCCTTCGCATAGCCATGCTAATATCTCTCCAAGCATTTCGCTAAGTATAACAAAGCTTTTATCTTTTTCGCTTTCCCATTCTTCGGTATCTTCGTCAAAATAGAAATTGTCTTCGTGCTTATTTGCTCCCCAATCACCTATGGGGTACGCTCGACTAATGAATGGCTTTTTAGTCATTATATAACCAACTTAAAAAAATTAACCCAATAATTAAAAAAGCTCCTATTCCTAGCATTGTCATTATCCTACATACTTAAAACTTGCTGTAAGCCTTGATCGTGAATTGATTTTGCTTTGTACTGCACCACGCAAGGCATCATTAACTCTACCGTATCTTGTTGTGACCCATCTACTATCTTTTTTTCTAGATTGAATAATTGCGGGATTTGAAGTTGTAGAAATTAATATTTTCCCAATCGACTTTAAATGATTCCCTAGCCAACAAGACAAATAGTGTCCTAGTCCAATTCCTTGATAGTCGGGCTTAACAACCAACCTATGACCGCGCCACAAATTTTTCGCAATTGGGTGAGGAAAAGGTAAATAACTAATAAATCCACACAACTCATTATCAATAGTCATTGCAAAGCTTTTTGCTGCTTTATGTAATTTAGTGTTTAAATAGTGGTATTTTGCAAACACTCGCCAAAGTTCATGTTTGGTTTTGTTATCCAATTTGAAGATTTTGACTTGCAAGTCGGGTCTATTTTTAAGTTTTTTTTTTGAAACTCCATTTTGTTTGTATCAAAAACCCAATCAGGACATAGCCATTCCTCCACATCGTAATGACATGTACAAGCAATAAATCTTTTGTTTGTTCTTCTAATGGCCTTCTGCATTGCGTAACTTCCAATCTTTGCAACATTTCTATCTACCACGCTTGTAAATTCATCGAAAGCAAACATCGGGGCATCTAGCAACAACGATCTAGCTAAATCTACCCTCATTTTCTCGCCATTACTTAATACATTGTATGGCTTTAACCACGAAGGTGGGCTTGAAAAACCAACAGAATTAAATGTTTTGCTAATTTCTTCCATTGATGAATTTTGTGGCATATCATCAACTACGGATTTTGCTTTGTACTTAAACTCGCCAAATACACTTTCCCCAAAGAGATTGTTTAAAATTGTTGTTTTTCCTGTACCGCTACCACCCACGATTAAACCAATTGACCAATCTTTTGGTAAATCCAACGAACCAACAAAATGTTCTTTAATGTTAGTGCTTGGCAAATCGTATTTGCCCACAATCGTATTTACACGAAAACTTTCTATAGCATTGGTTTCTTTTACAATGTCAAAATTTTGCATTTATATCCTTTTTCGTTCATTAAGTTGTAAACTTTTTCTTGATCTTGTTCGTTTTTGCAAACGATTTCGACCGAATACGATTCCCCTAAATTTTCCGATAAATCAATATCGTCTTCGTCCTGATGAAATTGACTCATTAAACTCTCCAAACTTGCATTATCAAATCCCGTAAAGTTTAAATCTAATTCTCCCGTGTCCAATTCCTCTATTAAATTTTTTAATTGGGAACGATCTATTTCTGCAAGTTCTGCAATTCTATTATCAGCAATTAAATCTGCATGCTCTTGTGCTTCGTTAGCATAATCTTGATAGCTTACAGGAACGCTTTTTAAGCCCATTTGTCTTGCACATAATAGTCTGCCATGCCCTCGCACAATAAAACCGCTTCTATTGCTCACCACAATCGGTAACCGCCATCCTTGAAATTCAATGATTTTGGCTAGTAGGTTTAATTGATTTGCATCATGCTTATTTGGGTTTCGTGGATTTTCTACAATTTCCTCAATAGATACTAAATTGCAATTAGTGTGATTTTTAATTTTCATTTGTACCTTGTGCAAGTATTGATTTAAGTAAATTGTTTTCTACATACAAATCATGCTCAATTGGCGTAATTATTTTACCATTCAACCAAACTTTTTTAACGCCTTTTTCATTTCCCTCGTATGTTATTTCGTTGCCACTACTTTTGTCATTTAAAGCCACAAAGTGAATCATGCCCAAAGCCACCTCCGCACTTGGCTTATGGTTTCTTTTTACTAACCACTCGTGGCATTGATTCCAATTTTTATCAAGAAACCGCGCAAGGTCTGACATTTTCGCATCACCGCGCGAAATCACACGATGTGTTTTATCTAGTATTGCATTAAGTCGCATATTAAACTTCTTATATTGTTAGTTTTTGTTGTCAAGCTAGTACTTTCCATCAAGCCATGAAGCAAAATCTTGTTGCGTTGCACTTGGCACATAAAATTTTCGTTTCTTTGCCATTGTGGTTTTCCATCTGAGATTACTAAATTTGCAACCTTCAAAAGTTTTCCATTCGCCTATAAAGTTTACACTCTTGCTTTGCGTTTTTGACATATACAAAGTTCTAACTCTTTTATGATTTGGGTGCTTGTCTGTAATTTCACGCAACCATGATGTTTTTCTTTTCGTGCCTACAATGTGAGCCATTGCACGAGTATCTGACATTTTGCCATTGATTGCTTTAATGCTACCAAGCTTTTTAATTATTTCATACGATTGTTCCCAATTCATCCAAGTTCCATTAGACATTAAAACATCGCTTGCTTCATAGTCCAACCAAGTCTCTGCTTTTGAAGTACAAGGAAATGGGTGACACAAATTTTTTGAATTACCTCCCGCTGTTGCATATCGAAAGTGTATTGCGATTGCACCACTTGTTTTTTCTATGATCTTTTTAACTAGCTCTAAAGATAAACCCTTACTTACAGAATACATATCTTTATTGCCTTGAGTAACAATACCAATCCCGTGCGGATTGGCTTTATTGCATAGCTCTAGTGTTTTATTGCTTGGGCGGTTACCTTCGCATGGTGAAAAAATTATAACACACATTTTATTATCTCCTTTAGTTGTTTTAGTTTTGATCTTAAACGAAACGCCTAAGATCAATTGATTGACGAGTTACCGCAGAACGAACACTTGTGGTAAACTTTTTTGCCATCTTGCGACCAATCTTTGACATTGCATTTTTGTTTTCTACAAATGTAGGGAAAAGATTTACTAAATCCTTGCGTTTGCGTTTTGAGGTAAGGTTGCGAGCAAATGAATCAAAAGCCTCAACACCTTTATCGGCGGTTGCAAACTTACCATCCCATGAAACTCTTTGTGAAGTCATACCTCCGTGAGCGCATACAAAGGTTGTTAGCAAATGCATAAGTACCTTATTGTAGTTAGTTGTACCCGCAAAAGCTCTAAACTCAATTGTTGCTTTGTTTGACTCAACGCCATTTTGACGAGTGCGGTATGTGTTTAAGAATGTAAACTTGTCATTGTCAAATACGGGAACACGATTGTTGCGTACTTCTCTTTCTGCTAATTCCTTAGAAATAATTGGTTTAGCATATCTTTGGTTAAGGTAACGATTAGCAGAACCACTTTGAGCAAATATTGCAGTTTTGTTTGCGTTTGCAAATTTCATGGTGCGTAAAACAAACTCAATAGCTTGGTCAACATCTTGACCTTTAGTTAAACCTTTAACGCCTACATGAATGTGCAATCCACATGAACGATCAACAATTGCCCCGTTAGCATTTAACCATTTGAAGAAACGAACAACGCTTTTTAAACCCTCTTCGCCTTTAAGAATACGGGAAGTAAATTCAATTCCGTGATACCCACGCTTGTTAGAGATTGTGCAATCGTAACCCGCTTGCCAATCAGTAAAAGAGTTGCCGTCAAGATCATTGATGTGATTCATATCGATCATGTTTGACCAATTGTAGCGTCTTACTTCAATGCCTAATTGACGAGCAAGAGGTAATGGGAAGTTGCATTCGATTTCTACACCGAAAGTAATGTTTTTAAGAAGTTCAAGAGCTTGTGTGTGTGTTTTCATAATTTTTAATATTTGGTTGGTTGTGTAATAAAGAATATACAATCCATAGTATGCGAGTCATCGCATGAGTCAACAGGTAAGCCTCTTTTACCTGAAAATAATTTTTACTTAGGAATGTCGCTTAAATAGTGGGATTCCTGTTTTTTAAGTAAATTATTTTAAAAAAAACCGAAAAAAAAAAATGAAATTTAGGCAAAAAAAACCCCCGCCAACCAAAACGAGGGAAAGAATAATTTCTTTTTTATTTATGAAGCTACACACAATAGCAAATTTTTAACGCTTACATTCTAATAAATCTATTTCTTTGTCAATCTTTTGGATTTTATCAATCCAATGTTCTGAAATATTTCCTTCATTAAAGCTCTTTTGATATTGCGTAGCATAATAGTCTCGCTCCATATGCTTTGCCTCAATTTGTAAATGGTAAAGCTTCGCCCTATCTTTCAATTTATCAAAAAGCTTAATCCCTTTTTTCGGGTAAGCTCTTAAATAAATTTCTCTAATGTTTTTTAGTTGATGTAAATGATGTGCAATTTGATGCATTGAATATTTAGCATTATCGGGATCACGAAATATGTTTTGATCGTTTGCAAACTTTTTGAGATGTGACTTACTTACTAAAATAGCAGAAACACAATCATTAATTTCCTCTCTGCCTTTCCACCCGCACAAGAACTTGGCATTTTTTTCTTTTATAATCATTAAAATTCCCTCCTTACTTCGCCTTGCACTACGGGAAACCCTTCTTTGATTGTGGGCGGGGTCATGTAATAAGCTTGTGCAAGAAAGATTGTTTTGTTGCCATTGATACCTTTAACAATTGCGTTGCGTCTTTTATACCATCTTGGATGTCCCTCTAGCCCATCAATTAGTTGCAAAGCTTCTTCGTCTACTTCCCAAAGCTCTCCTTTAACTTTTGGTGCGTAGTAAGCTTTGTAGCATTTCTTTGTTTCTCTAAGATACCTAGAGGCATTGTAAAGAAAAGGGATGCCCCCACACTCCATAACTTGCGGGTCTGCGGTTTCGACTTCTTGCAAGAATTTCTGATCTTGCAATAATCGATTATTATGAAATCCACGCTTTAGCGTTCCATATACAAATAATTTAGTTTTCATTTTGGTTGTTTTTTTTGGTGATTAAAATTAAATTATGATTTTTGCGAATAATCTTTAAGCATTTTTTCAAGTGCGTTTTCAACTTTTTCAATTGTTCCCTCTTGCTCGGCAAACAATCCGAATGTATCGCAAACATATGAGAATTTTTCGGGGTCTGCGTTCCACTCTTTGGCTTGCTCTAGAGTTACCATAATGTTTTTGGAATTTGATATTTTAATGATTGCTTCGATTTCGTGTTTCATAATTTTGGTTCTTTCTTTTGGTTGTTGATTAATAATGAATATACTTACCACAATAAGCGAAGCATCGCATATTACAAGGGTAAAAACAGATATTATCAGGAAAAAATAATTAGCATGACAATTATAGCCCATCCCCCAACATATATGTAAGGGAAAGAGTTTTCTATTATGATGTCTAATCTAGATTCGTTTTGATCGTTCATATTGTGTGTGCTTGGTTTTGTTGTTAGATTTATCGTCCAATTGAAAGATTATCGATTCGCCCGTCTTCGCCCCAATTTATTACTGATGCAATGATTGAGCCTTCTTCATTTTCCCAATTTGTATGTTCATCTACGGGCGTGTCTTTTAAGTATGATTTGCACGCACTCAATGCGTCTTTTTTGCTTATACGAACATTGTGACCATAACCTTCCCCGACATGAATTATGGTTTCGATTCTTTTTGCTTTTTGAATTGCTTGTTTAAGTTTCATTGTAGTTGTCATTGTGTTGTTGGTTAATTATGCGGTTTGATTAATTTGATATACGTGGTCGCTATTGATCCAATTTGCTTGGGTCATGAAATCCTCGTTGACTATAATGTAAGTTCTTCCTCGTTCGATTAGTTCATTCTCGAAAGTGTTTTGTCGGCAAAAAGCGTTTGCGTTAGCTATTGAATAAAAAGAAATAATGTAGTTCATTGTTGTTGTGGTTTGTTGGTTGTAATTAAGATTATGTAACCAATTATGTACGAGACATCGTATATCACAAGGGTAAAAACAGGTTTTCTTAAAAAAAAATTATTATCAAGAATCCCTTTGTTTATCTTGGCTCAGATTCACGATATCCATCAAACCATCCATCTCCGCTTGTGTCATCGCGGGAACAATGCTTTTGAGCATTCTCCAAAGTAACTCCATACTTAATTACCTTGGTTTGCTTGTTCAAGTCCCGATAGAATCGAACTATGTCATATAGTTTCATTGATTTCTCATCTCCTAGTTCCTTTTCACAATCTTTATGTTCCCATTCATCTTGCTTGTCGTAAAATGTTTCACAAACATCGCAATATCTTTCACGAGTTGAATATGTTGCCCAACCTAGAAATGTATTCATCTTTGCTTTGCTCCTACTTTATTAGCTTGTTGGCTCGTGCCTACCATTCTTTGCCCAATAAACCCAAAGCTAGGAACATAGCCATCCGTAAAAACCCAAAGATGATATTGGTTAGCCATATCAATTAAATTAGTTTCGCTTGGGTAAATTTCCAATGCGGTATATTGCTTTCCGCAAATATCATTTTTGATTTGTTGCAAGTGTCTCCAATTTTGTATGGGGGCACGATCAATTCTTTTTATACTCAACCATGTAATGTCATGGGGTGTAGCATTAGGCACTTTGTCTCTCTTATAAACAAACACTTCGTACAAGTTATTTGTCCAACATTCACAAGGTATTTCTTTGTCTTCTATGTCTTTTGCTCTTTGCTTGTAACGATCTTGAAATTCAATCAATTGATTACCTAGTAATGGTTTTAATTTTTTCATTTGTTGTTTCCTTATTTTAATTTTGCATCGCCAACCAAGACCAACCCCTTACCCACGATATTTTTGCTCGTAAGCATAGATAATATGAAGTTTGGGGCTAATGATAACAACAAGCCTTCTTCGTTTACAATTACTTGCTCGCCACTTGGCAATTCTACTACCTCGATAAGCCCACCCACCCAAGCTTGCATTTCTTCAAGCGATGGGGCTTTGTCTTGAATTACCTTTATGGCAACATTTTGGGGTAAATCTTCCCCTTCCTTTTTGATTAGATTTATTAATTTTTGTGTGTTCATGTGTGTATTTCCTTTGGTTGGTTAGTTAATTAATTGTTTGTTAAGAAAAGCAACATTGTGAGAGCTTTTTCGATTTTGTTAATTTTTAAATCTTGATGTGCATAAACATCGTAAGTGTCGCAAATGTAAGCAACTTTCTCGTTAGTGTTTTTCCATTCGATTGCTTGCTTGGTGGTAAATGTGATGTTTTCGATTTTCATAATATTTGGTTGGTTGTAATTAAGATTATGTACCCAATTATGTACGAAGGTTCGTATACTACAAGGGTAAAAACAGGTTTTCTGAAAATACTTTTTTTACGCAGGAATCTCTTTATTGGTGCGGATTTCTATACCAATGCCCGAATTTTCAGAAAAATATTTGGCAAATTTTAACTTAAAAATTAAATTATCATCCTTCCAAAAACCTGCTGATGTCATCGCATCAATCAAGCCTTTCAATATGTTGTCAGCATCTGGGCGAGTAGCACATGGGATTGATTTATTCCTGTTTTTCTTTGGCTCGCTTTTTCGGTAAGGGTAGTGCCATTCGACAATTAATTCTACAGGGCAATCGAAAGGCACGCTAGGTTTGTGTTGAATTAATAAAGCCACAAGCATTTGTGCAGTTTTCTTTCCTTTACTAGCACGCCCCACAAATTGCCTTCCATCTTTTCTTTTAAATATTCGCAAGCTTGCTTGATGTGTTGTTTTGGGCGGTACGCAATTGATCCAAAACTTCATTAGAAAGAGATTACTTGGCAAAATTCCCGTATTCTTTCAATTAATGGTCTAGCTAGATTAATGTCAGGGTATCTTGCAATTAGTTTATCACCCACCCAATTAGTGGTAATAATGGTAACTCGTTGATGCTCAAATCTTGCGTTAAACATTTCAAACATATCGCTTTGAACTCGTGGTGTCACATTTTCCTTTCCTAAATCATCAATCGCCAAAAATGGGGCTTTGCAATATTGATCCATAACCTTTTGATGACTAGCTCGATTTTGCGACATTGCCGTTCCTAAGTTTATGGCAATGCGTTCCGCTGTTTGTACGATTGGGGTGTATCCACGCCTTGCCATTGTCTTCACAACTTCCATCATAGCTCGTGTCTTACCTCGTCTTGTATCTCCAACTAGAATCATTGATCTTTGAGCCTTAAAGTTTGTTGCCTTGTCAAAAGAGTCCCAATTTAGATTTTTACTACGATTAATTTCCTCCAAGTAAATTGGCGGTATGTTTTTTTCTATCCATCGATTGCCAATTTCTATTTTTAATTCCTTTTTCTTTCTTGCAACTTTTTCTTCAAATTCCTTTTCCATTACTTCAAGCACTTCATCGCAATATTTAATATCAGGAAACCATGTTTCCCCAAATTTAGTTTGGGTTAGCTCAAACTCTTTACCTGTCTCCAAGCATTTTTTTGTAATTGTCCTAGAATCCATTTTCATAATTCATTTCCTCGCCATTGTTATTGTCATAATTGCCTTCCATTACTTTCAAAAAGTTTTGGGGTTTGTGTAGCCAATCAAAATTGGCAACCCACCCATTTCGATTTGCATTATTTGCATTTGTAAGAAATTTGCTCTTACCCGCTTTACGCCATGTCCGTGCAAGTTTAATAATTCCATGCTTTGAAATAATTCGATTGAGTTGGGCAATTCTTGATTCTTCTAAATTGAGTCTTGGGCTTATTGCGTTTTGCGTAAGCTTGTGAAACAATGCTTTAATCTTAACCCTATTCTTAAACTTAACCTTATCCTTTACCTTTACCTTGAAAGGATTGCCTAAGCCTTGGTCAAGGCTTGAATCAGACGAAACAAAAACAAGTTTATTAATATCTAAATTATGTTTTTCTGCCTCTCGCAAAACACTCTTGTGCGGGTTATAATTTGTTTTTATGCCGTTAGGATATTGAAACTTAATAAAATTTGGCAATATGTAGAAGCGATTATCCAAAAACTCTATCTTGCCTGTTTCTAATAGCTCATCCAACGCATTAGTTTCTTTATTCAAGTCAAGACCTGTATCAAAAGAATACTTGCGTGGATCAACTTCAATAACACCCGCATCACCACACGCATCATACAAATAAAGCAAAAGCAATTTAGCATCAGGTGACAAATCCCTAAACCATCTTTTGTTCCATTTGTGTATGTCAGTAAATCTCATTTTCATAATTTTAAATTTAGTTGTGCGGGGTTGTTGTAATCGATTGCTTTTAGAGTGCGAACTTTTCTTTTAGTAACCAAACATTTTTTGCTACCTGTCTCCTTCACTAATTTCTTTTCGATTAGTTCTGTAATCCTTGGTCTTACTTGATTCATTTCAATCCCACCATAGTTAGCTAAAATCTCTCTATCCGTGCTATGTGGCTTTCTTTCTATTAAAGCAAGTATTTGGTCTTGTCGGTGATTCAAAGAGTTTCTTAGCTCTTCATAAGCCTCTATGCTGTTTCTATGCATTAAATAAGTCATTTTGCTTTTCTCCTTCCTTTACGCCATGAGTCGCTTTTGCAATAAGCAACGTTTGTTCTAAGTCTTCTATTAAATATTGACTTGCAAAATCTCTAGAAGCTTCGTCATCGCTCTCCCAATTTTCATAGAATGTACCGCCTGTTACGGGCAACTTTTTATGTTGAAATCCTAAAGCCTTACTTGCTTTTTTCAATGAACAAAACTTTCCATATGAACCAAATGTCCAAACCTTGTGCAAATCAACAAAGCATTTGTCGAAATATCGGTAATTTATAACCATGTAAGGGTCGTAATGTACACCCAATAAACGCGACCTTCCTAGTAAAAAAGGAATGTCAAACCCTTCAATATTCCAACCAAAAGCCCATTGACCCAATGATCTCACTTCATCGATGTAATGCCAAAATGTAGCTAGTGCCTTGCTTTCATCTTTTGCATCAATTATTTCTCGCTCACCACTTTCGAGGTGTAAAACCCCAATCGCTGACAACATTCCATAATCTGCATCCAAGCAAGCTTTCTTATGTTGCTTGTTATCAAACTCTGCTCGCTTTAATTCGTGTGCAATCCCCGCATCAATTATTTTTTGTTTTATTTTTTCGGCATCTTTTAAATTACCGATTGGTATATTATCTTTATCAAAATTAGGAAAATCAGATTTTAATAATTCTAATGCTTTAGTTTGTGGTCTTGTCTCTATGTCGAAAATAATGCTCATGATCTTTTGATATTCTTTCTATTTTAATTTGGTGATGTAGTTCTCTATTTGCTTTTTCGAGATAATCGCATTGTTCCATCTTTGCCCACGCCCATGCTATTGTAGCTCCAAGCGTTCCCCCGTAAACAAATATAGATAATGCTAGAATGATGTAATCAACATATGACATCATAATATTTTTTTTATTAGCTCTGCAAATTTGTTGATAAAGTGTTTGCCACAAGAAGCCTCGCTTGATGTTGCCTCTCCTTTACTCCACATTGCATTAGCCTCTTCTTCCAATTGTTGTTGTATCATTTTTATTTCTTTTTCAGTCATAATAATTTTAGGTTGAGTTGGTTGCTTTATAATTAAAAAGGCACATCTTCATCTAAATCCTCATTTGTGTCTTGAGCGGTTTGCTCACTAATTTCGTCTGTTAATGCTTCCTCTTTGCTAGAATTTCCCATGCATTCGTCACAAGCTTTTCTGAAGGCAATGCTGTCGGGGTAATTTTCGTTAGCTTCAAAATTTCCTAGAAACCATTCTCTTGATCGTGGAGTAAGCTCACCAAGTTTCTTTCCTTTGTGCTTTCCGATAGGAATAATTGCTTCTTCCCATGCTCCGCTTGTTGCTTGAGCAATTGGCTCTTTCATTGATTTACGATTTGAATTTAGTGCTTTATTCATCTCATCCGCAGAAGGGTACTCACCCCCATGCAATCCTAAACTTGCTAATGCTCGTCCAATCGCTGAACTTTCTGCATTCTCAACTGCACTTGTAGCATTAACATTTCCATCATTTCTATATTCCTCGGCAAGCCCACTTCCGTATATCATTCCATTGCTATCAATTATTTTAGCCGAAACAATCACACGCTCTGAGTCGTGATGAATTAATTCAGTTTTAATACCAAGCTCTAAGCCAAATACATTTCTTAAAATTTCAATGCGATGCACTACCATTAAATAGGTTTTACCGCCCTTTACAGGCACTCCGTCAGATTTTAACCTATTGTATGCTTGCTTGTTTGCTAATTCTAATTTGTCGTTTTCCATAATTATTTAATAATTTTGTTTGTTGTTGATTGATTGTTTAGCTTATCCGTCATGTCTTGGCGGTTGGGCTTTCTCCACACATGCGAACAATCGCAAGCTTTGCAACCTGTTTTTTAAAGAATTACATTACCATTACTTTGTAATGGTTTTTTTAATCTTTTGGTTTTTCTCCCGCAACAAATTGATAATGTTCGCCAATCCTTTGCCTTAAATGACCTTCGTATTCTCCATCAGGTTGGTGGTAAGCGTTGCATATTTTAATTTGCTTGTAATCTTGCTGTGCGTCGCCTGCTCGCTCTCGAATAACATGGTCGCAAATTGCATGGCTAGTAACACACATGTTTAAACCATTAGGCTTCCATCTATGCCAACCCAAATACAAATCTTGTGTGCCTTTACCTTCATATCCATCAAAGTGTGCAAGTGCTAAAGCTTTCTTGCTTAACAAAGTACAACCAAGACCAACCCAATCAGTAGGCACAATAGCCCCTTTTCCAATAGATGGGTAAGCGTACTCCATCCAACCTCGCCTTCTCCATTTTTTACCATTTAAAGCATAAACATTATTCTTAGGCGGGCACTTTTTTATCTCATCTGATAACTCGTGCATCTTTTCTGCCCAAGCTTCGTTTTTGTCCTCGATCTGCAAATGCTCTTTTTTTCGTTGAAGTAATTCCTTTGGGATGCTTCTTTCGTTTTCTAAAAAATCTTCAAATATGTAACTCCAATAATCACCCCTGCCACCAAGGTAAGCTCCCCCTCCTTGGCTTGGATAACTACACATCGCTACATCGTAATACCCGTGGTCAAATTTCAATATATCTTGGCTAACAGAAAGTGCATTTGGTGGCACTAGCACATCGCTTTCTAAACTCCAAAATTGTTTTGCGTCATAACTTCTAGCTAATGTAAATGCATGTGATTGCATTTGAGCAATTAGTAATTGCGTATCAACTTTGTAATTTTCTTTTTGAGAATCTTCTAGTGACAATTGCTCTAAAACAAAATCAATATTGCGGGGCAAAACATTCTTAATATATTTTGTGGCGTATTCCTCAATCTCAACTGAAGCATCCCCAACAAAAATTACCTTAGCGTTTTTAAGTTTTCTTTGGTATAAGGCACTAGCTAATCTTCTTCCAAAGTTTGGCAATGCGTAAGTATATTTCTTCGTAGCGTATGTCGCAATAATCATGTTCTTTTTTTTGTATGTTCATTTATTGAATTTTTTCAAAACTTTCTGTGCTTTACTTGGCGAAACAACTGACTTTCTGTAAGGCGAATCAAAATTTCCATAACTAATATAGGCATCAACTAAATTGTCGTAATCGCCATCTTCAATGTATGTTTGCAAATTGTGTTTTAAATTAAACTCACTTACAGGCTCATTGCCATTCCTTGTGCCATAATAATCAACTGCATTTGCGGATGTGGAAATCCATCTATTCATGTCAATATAATGTGTAGTTTCTTCTACCGTTTTAACTGCGTTGTTGCTTGCAACCCTAATTGACAAATTATTTGATTTGTTTGCAAAATCTTCTAATCTGCTAAATTTTTTTGTTATCCAGACTGGTTCTTTTGCCCCGTATTTATGGTTAGCAATTTCTTTTAATTCGGTTGCGTATTCAAAATTAACACCTACATGAATTGGGTTCATTAATCCAACGACATCTACATTTTCGTGCTTTGCATTACATACTATTGTATATGGATGATTTTTTCCAAAGGAGTAATACTTGTCATACCTTTCGGGACTAGTCTTGTAAGCATCAGGAACTAATGTTACTTTTTCTTGAGCTATTGTAGCAGTTGGCACATCATATTCTTTGCTTTGAAATCTGCTTAATGTGGCTTTGTAACTCACTTCAGTAACTTGCCCTTGCAATCGATTTACATAGTTAAATAGTTGCGTATTATTAAACGCCTCTTTTACATAGCTTCCTTGATATTGAGATGTTTCTTGTTCAGTTTCTACTGCGGTATATTTTGCTGATTGAATCTTTGTTTCACTGTCTGTATTGCGTACAATGTGTGCAGACAAAATATCTTTTGTTAATTCACCTACGGAAATTGTATTGTAATAAACAACGCCCTTTCGATCAGAATAACTGAAACAATTAAAAGCGCCTGTTTCTGTTATTGTGTTGTTTGGGTATTTATAAAACGTGCGGGAAGATGATGCTTTTGTAAACTTTGTTGACCACACCCTGACTTTATCTAATTGCCTAAATTTTGCCTCTACTAAATTTGTTTTTTTATATCCACTAATTGCGTGTTTGGGAACAAAGCTTAATGAAGACACCACACTAGAATATCCAAACACTTGTGCAGGTATTAAATCTGTTGCTGTCACATCATAATGACTTAAATTTCCATCCTCTAATTTAGAAACAAAACCTCCATTATAATCTGATTTTGTAATATGGATGTGTAAATTTTCTTGGTGTTCCCAATACGGTGTTAAAGACAAAGCCCCAACTTCTGCTCTGCATGACCTTAAAGCATCCCAATACTCTTGCTCACTGTCATTCCTTGAACTAAATGTGTATGCAATACTATCTTGGCGAGGGGTTGTTCCCCAAATTTTAACATGACCTGCATTCTCCCATTGCCCCATATTGACATTATCTTCTTTTAATGCAATTTGGAATTTTCCTCCATCTTTTAGCACTTGTCCCTCCCAACCAAAATATTTAGCTCGACCTAATGCCCTAATAACAGGGTCAATGGTTGTTCTAAATCTAGGTTGTGGATCGTGAATATTCCATTGCTCCCATTGATCGCCAACGCTTTGTGCTGTTATTACTTCTTCACTAGCATCTATAAATCTTGTTTGCTGAAATAAAGCAACGCCATTATGACTAGCGTATGTTGTCCTTTGCCTATTTACAAACTTTGTGTGTTTGTCAAAACTTTGATCTCGTCTTATAGGAAAAGCAATATCAGTGATATGGACATCAGCACCCATTGCTTTGGCATCATTGCCCATTAATTGTATGTATGTGTGATGTCTTAAAACTATTTTTTTTGCGTATATTTTAGCTCTTACTTTATCGTCTGCTTTGTAATCGTCGGCATAAGGGCAATACAATAATCCACCATTAGTCGCTGAATAAATTCTTTCTGTAGCAAATTTATTACCACTCGGTTTATTAAAGTCATAACCATTTGCGACTCTAGTAGTTGCAATTTCTCCTTGATAGGATTCTCCATAAAAAACTTCGGCATACTTTCCGCATAGCTTGCCGTTTACTACAGTAGGAATAATATCATTTTGTTTTTCTAATTTTTTGCATTCCTTTCCATATTTTGTTTCTTGTGTTGCTCTGTCATAACGGTTAAATTGAACCCCGACACCGTTGTAAGTGGTGTACCCATTGTTTTGCACATAGCTTGCTCTTGTTGCATTTGTGCCTGTACATGCTGTTGTCCCATCTATTGTTGTAGTTTGATATACACCAACCATTTTACCGCCATTATTGGAGTCAGCAATTTTCCTATATTCAGTGAGATGATGTAAATCAGGTCCTCGCACTTCGCCTTTTTCACTTTCGTGATATTTAGTTATTACACCACCCGAATCAGGAAAAATGTACTCCTTATCAAACCCCGCAATAGTGCGTCTTGTGGCATCAGCGTAATGCCAATTTATTTTTGTCCCGTAAGTTACATTTTTTGGCGATAAATTAATCTCACTCATATTGAAGTTATATCCCAAGTCCAATAATCTTCATAAATGCCCGTATCACTTGCATCTCTAAAAGCAATTACAGGTCGTATTTTTAAATGAGTTCTTAAATAATGATCCCCAACTTTAGTTCCTTCTGTTGTCCCAACAAGATGTCTAAATTTGGAAGGTGGTGCATTTTTTAAAAACTCATATTCCAAATTTGGTGGTGTAGATGAAGCTTTAAATGTTAAGGTTGTCAATATAGTGTTTGAGTATTCCCCTTCAATATAAATAATTAAATCTTTTACATCTGTAAGTTTTACAATTTCCTCTTCTGTATTTATTGGGATTACTCCATTAACCATCCCGCCCTTGCAATATAAAGAATATGTAGTTTCTGCTCCTTCTCCTTCTCCTTCTGTTTCACTTTTAACATAAGGCTTAAATGGGTAATAGTGCCCTTCTGTTATGCTACCGCCTCCTTCTGCTTTGCTGTTTATAGTATAAACATTTCCAATTTGAGTTACATTGGTGTTTGCGCCACCCTTAACTACGGGCGTTGCTCCACTAAGTTTAGTCTCTATTGAATTAATTCTTCTATCAAATTTATTCAATAAATTAGCCAAACCTTTTATGTTACTCCTAATCATTGTGCTTTCAAATATAACGCTTCGTTCCACCCCTTTTCTCCCGACAATTGATATTGCACTGTTGCCTCCCAACTGCCATCGACTAATCGATATTGTGCACCGATTACAAGCCATGTTCTATCCCCCACAGTGATATCTTGTGGCGGGGCTTTTATTCTTCCAACATCGTATACATTTTGAAATACAAAGTTTTCGGTGTTAGGTAAAATTTTTGTTACTTCTGCGACAACGCTTGGCACTAAATAAGATTCTACTCCCGCCAAATCGT
>Ga0209632_10001076_pt1 | contig 27876 bp, 31 predicted proteins | sample COG_10_FD_184754 | JGI IMG/M metagenome (GOLD analysis project Ga0209632, IMG submission 184754) | Pelagic Microbial community sample from North Sea - COGITO 998_met_10 (SPAdes) (version 2) | ecosystem: Environmental > Aquatic > Marine > Neritic zone/Coastal water | place: Helgoland, sampling... | reverse complement strand
CGATGTAATTGAAGGCTTTGGAAGCGCGCCAATTCCTCCAACATCACCAGATTTTTTGACAGCTATGGGAAGAACAAATGATGCGATAATTTTTGCTGGGATAACACAGTTATTAGTTAGTACTACCGATGAGATGGCCGAAGAACTTTGTAATAAAATGCCAAGCTCAACTTCCAACGATTACGGCAAACCTTTTGCAGATATTTTTAAAGAATACGAGTATGATTTTTTTAAAATTGATGCAAATTTATTTAGCCCAAGTAAAGTTATTATTTCTAATATGAAGACTGGAAATACATTTATAAGTGGAAAAATTGATAATGAATTGATGAAAAAATCGTTTGGAATATAAAAATGTATCTAATTTTTACCGAAGACGATGGTTGGCATACTGATCAATTAATAGAAGCTTTTAAAAATAATAATAAAGAAGTTGAAACTGCAAAAATTAATGAATCATCAATAATAATTGATGGTGACCCCAGAATTATATTTGAAGGAAAAGAGATATTCTTAAAAAATATTGATGGTGCGTTTGTAAGGGGTATTCCTGGCGGAACCTTAGAAGAGGTTTGTTTTCATTTAGATATATTGCATTTTTTAGAGCTTCACAATGTAACGGTTTACAATAATACGGTTTGCATAGAAAAAAGTGTAGATAAAGTAAGAACATCGTGCATCTTAAATGCTAATAAAATTCCAACTCCTAATACTTATATTACAAGCAATATAAAAGATTTGAAGAAATTTAGAAATAATTTTTCTAATGAGCTTTGTGTTTGCAAACCAATATTTGGATCTCAAGGAAAAGGACTCGAAATCCTTGATGACGATAATGTACATCCTGACTACGAAAACCTAAATAACGTATATTATTTGCAAGAGTATTTAAAGCACCCCGAAGGTAAGTTTGTTGATTGGAGGCTTTTTGTAATTAATGATCAAGTAATAGCGTCTATGAGTAGAGAAGGAGCTTCTTGGATAAATAATGTTGCTAATGGAGCTACCTGCAAACCTTTTAGACCATCAGATGAAATGGTAAAGCTGGCAGTTGATTCGTCCCTTGCTTTAGGAATGAATTATTCGGGCGTTGATATCATGCTTGGTGATGATGGTTACACGGTGACAGAAGTTAATAGTATTCCAGCCTGGAAGGGTCTTCAGTCTGTTTATGACGATAAAAATGTTGCAGAGACTATCATTAACGATTTTTTAAGAGTTTGTAAGGAGAGTAGAAATTGCTAACTGAGAATCAGGTTAAAATGGCTTTTGAATATGCATGCAAATTAGATGTTTTTTCAGTAAAGCCTGGGAATGTTTTTCACGGTCATCCAGCATACGGAATGACACACAAAGATTTTTTACAAAGCTCCATGGCATGCTCTGATGTCATATGTGAGCAAAATATGGATATTGGTGAAAAAATACTTGAATGCATTAAGTCTTCTATGGATGTAGTAGGCTGTAATACTAATTTAGGCATAATCCTTTTATGCGTTCCTATTGTGGAAGCACTATATATGGATAAAGACCATAAATTTCTCCAAAGTAATCTTGAAAAAGTGATTAATAGCATTAATGAAAAGCAAACAAAAAATATATATAAGGCAATTAACCTTGCAAAAGCAGGCGGAATGGACTCAAAAGACAAATTTGACCTTAATGATAATAAATCTAAAGATTTTACTTTATTAGAAGCAATGAATTTTGCTAGCTCATACGACTTCATAGCTGGAGAATATTCCAATAATTTTGATAATATAATCAATACTATATCTGTAAATTGGAGAAATTACTTTAAATTAATGGGTAATGGTGAAAGTGCTACTACAGCAACTTTTTTGAAACTAATTAGTTCAAATCCTGATTCTCTAATAGCTAGAAAACATGGTCTAGACAAAGCGAAAGAGGTTTCAGAGAGATTTAAAACCATAGCTGATGAATATTGTGCATCAAAAAACCCAAATAATTTAAATAATCAGTTGTTATTACTGGATTCAGAGCTTAAGATACAAGGATTAAATCCTGGAACAACAGCAGACGTTGTAGTGGCAAGTATCTTTCTTAACCGCTTGGGTTTATAATACAAAACTTAGCTATTCGCAGAAATTAATGGCGAAAGCTATTTTTACGTTAAATTATTATAATAATAGGAGTTGTATCATGGCAATAAATAAAGTGATGGTAGGGGAATCGTTAGTTAACGACAATGACCCAACAGGAACTATGGCAGAGATTGCTCATATCGATTTATTAATCGGTCCAAGAGGCTCAGCAGTAGAAACAGCATTTTGTAATGGTCTTTGTAATAACAAAGATGGTTTTACATCATTATTAGCAGTAGTTGGTCCAAACTTAGTTTGTAAACCAAACACAATGATGTTCAACAAAGTTACAATTAAAGGCGCTAAGCAAGCTGTACAAATGTTCGGTCCTGCTCAGAAAGCTGTAGCTATGGCTGTAGCGGATAGTGTAGAAGCTGGAATTATTCCTAAAGGTGAAGCTGATGATTTATACATCTGTGTTGGTGTATTTATCCATTGGGAAGCTAATAGTGATGAAGCTATATACGAAAATAACTATAAAGCTACAAAAGGTGCTATCGAAGCAGCTGTAAAAGGTTATCCTTCAGTAGACGAAATGTTATCTAAAAAAGACAGCACAGATCATCCTTTCCAAGGATTCTAGTACTATCTTTATGTGTTATTTGCGTCAGCCAATATTTTGGTTGGCGCAGTTTTACAGAAATATTAGATTATTAAACTAGGTGCAATTCTAAATATATCAAATGTCATCAAAAGATAAGAAAATTCATAGAGAGGGACTTACTGCTCAAGAATATTCTTTTAAACACGCTTTACCAATTCAAACATTAATAACAAACGATAATTCTGATGAAAAATCATTAGAGTCAAAGGTATTAATTAATATAGATCTCAATGAAGATCAAAAAACAATTTTAAAGGCATACCATGATTTAAAACTTTTAAATGTTGTTGATAATGAGTTTCGTATTCATGAAGATGTTAGAAAGTTGGATTACTTGTATTGGTTAAAAGATAAACTCCATAGCTTAGGATTCACGTATATAGAGCATAACGAATATCAAGACGAATCACATAAAATAATAACAAATAATTTTATATCTACTAATAAGAAAAATATAAGTATATTGGACGTTCAAAACTATAAAATAGATAATTTTTATCTATATCTTTCAGTTGTTATGATTTGTAAAGGATATATATCAAAAGAATATATTTATTTAAAGGATATTGATGACAATGTTTTTAAAATCATAGAAAGTAATTTAAATAATAGCGGTATAAGTTTAGCAAAATTATATATAACAAAAGACAATTATATTGCAAGAATAAAATCTAAAAAAGACTGCGAAAAATTGAAGAAAAATTTAGAAGCATTCTTAAAGTCCATACCATGTTTCAATGATAAGTTTTATTTATCAACACCAAAAGCAAGTATAACTAAAAAATTAGTTTTTGATTCTGCGCACTTTATTACGGATCACGAAGGTAAATGTAAGAATCTGCATGGTGGGAGATATGATATTGAAATTTCTATAAAAGACAGGATTGACCCAATGACTGGGTTTGTAATTGATTACTCTCTAATAAAAAATATAACTAAAAACCTTGTAATAAATAAATTTGACCACAAAACACTTAATTTTACATGTCCTGAGCTGTCATGGAGATCAAGTACTGAATTTTTAGCAATAGTAATTTGGGAAATATTAATTGAATATCTTCCGAATTTAAAAAAGATTAAGATTTATGAAACAGAAACATCTTATTGTGAATTTAAGGGTAATGATCTTGACGAATATTTAAAGAGTGGACCAAGTGAAATCTTAGGTTATTTCAAAAATCTAACAAGAGATCAGCAAGAAGAAGAAAATGTTATTGGGTAAATATTAAATGGAACATAAATGGCTTTTAGAAAATTTTAATTATGCTAAAAATTTAATAGATGAAAAAAATCTTCCTAACTGCTTAATAATTACTGGTAACAAAGCCATTGGTAAAAAAGATTTAGCAGAAGAAATATCAAAATATTATCTCCAAGATGATCTTAAATTAACAATAGATGAAAATACAAATTTTAAAGTTATTAAGGCTGAAGAAGGTTCAAAAATTATTAAGGTTGAGCAAATTAGAGACTTCCTAGATAAGGTCTATCTAAAGTCAGACAAGAGAGTTGTTTTTATACAAGATGCTGACAAGTTAAATGTAAACTCTGCCAATTCACTTTTAAAAATAATTGAAGAGCCTCCATTAGGAACTAAATTTATTATCACAACTTCTAAAATATCATCAATTATCCCAACAATTATTTCTAGAAGTACCGTACTCAAATGTAATAATCCTACATCTGAGGATATAAATAGTTATTTAAATTATTTAGAAGAGGTTGATATTGATAATTACTATGTACTATCAAACCTTAACAATAAGAATGTTAGTAGCGCATATTATGAAAATAAGTTTTCTTTAATTAATGATTTTTTTTACGACATGGATGACGTTATATCATCATCAGAGAATATTATTAATTTTTCTAAAAAGTTCTCCGCTTATAAGATTGAACATATTATTAACATGCTCTTATTCGTTATTATTAATTTTCAAAAATCAAGCCTACTAACTAATAATTCAAAGTTTTACGAAGATAATGATAATATAATTAAAGATTATAACTCTAAGAAATTAAATTTTATTTATGATAAATTAATTAATATAAAGAAAAATATTGGTATTATTCAAAATAATGAAACTATTCTATTTTCAATTTGTATATTATTTAAAAAACTCTCAAAAGTTAGTTAGTTTTTTATTTTTAATATTTATATTATTTTATCAAAATCAAGTGTCTGCGCTTGAAATATTCGATATAGAAAAAAATTCTACTGTAGTTGGCGAAGTAAAGTTAGTAATAGTTGATGAAGATGAGACGGTTGCTGACATGGCAAATCGTTATAAGACCGGCTTTCAAGATCTGCTTATTGCAAATCCAGATTCACATCATTGGAGTCCTAAAGCTAATTCTGAATATGTAATTCCATCAATGTATATACTTCCGCAAGAAAATTATAACGGAATCATCTTAAATCTTGCAGAACTACGATTATATTTTTACATTTCTGGTGAAGACCTATATGAGCCTACAAGAGTGTTAACCTATCCAGTAGGTATAGGTAGATTGGATTGGAAAACACCTTTAGGTGAAACATTTATTAAAAGTAAAGTTGAAAATCCGTCTTGGTACCCACCAAAATCTATTATTCTTGAGCATGAAGAGCGAGGAGAGATTCTTCCAAGAGAGGTAAAAGCGGGGCCCGACAATCCTTTAGGTAATTTTGTATTAAAGCTTAATGTTGATGGAGGTTATTTGCTACATGGAACAAATAAAAAACATGGTATCGGAATGATGGTGTCGCACGGTTGCATAAGACTTAGAAATGAAGACATAGAAACTATTTATCATAATGCGTTGCTTGGTACTAAAGTTAAAATTATTAATGAACCAATAAAAATTGGAAAATATAAAGATTTTCTCTATATGGAAGTCCACGCATTTAATAACAAAGAAGTTTATTCGAATAATCAAAAAAATGCTTTAACAACAAATAATATATACAAGCCAGTAAAGCCTGTAATGAATTTCTTAGATAAAAATCCAGACTATAAAATTAACTGGAAAAATGTTTTTAAGGCATATGAAGAATCTAATGGTATACCTATAATAATTGGTAAAAAATCTTATAATAAAAAAAATATGGCTAAAGCTAATTAGGAGACATTTATGGGGTTAGGAATATTTATGATTTTATGTTACATAGCATTACAGCAATATTAATTGCAATAAAATAAATTAGAGAGGTAAGCCGATGAATAAAAAAATTGTTGTAATATTTTTAATGTTAATTAATTTTAATGCCATTGCTGATACCAAAAAAATAGCATGTAAGGGTAACGATCATCATAAATGGAATAATTGCATTGGTTCTATCGCTAAAGATAGCACAGCGTATGTAGGAAATTTTAAAAATGGTTTATATCATGGTCAAGGTACATTTACATTCTCTGATGGTGCTACGTATGTTGGTAAGTTTGAAAATGGCAAAGAATCTGGGAAAGGTATATTTACTTGCTGGGTGCACGGTGCAACTTATATTGGTGAATTTAAAAATGGAATGAAACATGGAGAAGGGCAATATAAATATCCTGACGGTTCATTTTACGACGGTATTTGGAAGTTAGGTAAAAAACATGGTCTTGGAACTTATATATATCCGAATGGTAAAAAAGATATCGGTTTGTTTAAAAAAGATAAATTTGTTGGAAAAGGAAAAACTTGAAAGAAAACCTGAGACAAAAAAAGTAGCTAGATTAATGTCTCAGGATATAACTTTAGTATTTAAACTTCAGAATCAGAATCATCTTTTGAATCTGCAGAATTTTCTTCTTCATCTGACTCAGAATTCTCATTTACAGATTCCTCCATTTTTGAAGAATTAGTTTTAGAATCATCGTCATGATCATGTGAGGCACCTGCATTACAGTGACTGGCCATTGATACTGATGAGAAAAGGTAAAGCACTAAAAATAAATATTTCATAAATCACTCCAACATTAAATTTCATTAGATTTATAATAGCTGATAAATATTCAGAATCTACTGTGCTGAATCTGTACATATATATCTATACTTAAGCTATGCAGATATATGGACAGAATATGTAATTTTGGTATATTAAGTTTTCAAATATTTATAACACTAGAGAGATATTATGACAGAAATAAACTACGAAGAAGCTATTGGGCAATGGCATAGAGATAGAAATCTCATAGATGGCAGTACTGACAAAGACCAATACATGAAGTTGATTCAAGAAGCAGGCGAGCTATCAGATAGCTTATGTAAAGGTAAGGATATTCGTGATGATATTGGAGATATGATGGTAGTTTTAATCAATATTATGGTTAGAAACAACTTAACTATGCAAGAATGTTTGTCTGTTGCATACGATGATATAAAAGATAGAAAAGGTAAGATGATTGATGGTATATTTGTGAAAGAAGGCGACAAATAATAAAAATAAATGATTGATAAATATGAGTTTTACAACGGTATTGTTTTAAATAGCCTGATTAATTTTGGTTCAAATATAATGATTCAACCAGGGCCATGCTCAAGCGCAAATAGCTTTTGTATTTCGAACAATAAAGTCGGTATATATATTAAATATTCAGAAAAAAGAAGTAGCCCATGGAGATTTACGTTTAAAAAATCACACCAAGAAGAGATTTATGAGCTCAGTACACTTGTAGAAAATGTATTTATAGTTTTAGTATGTTTTAGAGATGGAATTGTAAATTTAGAGTACAAAACTTTGAAAAAAGTTTTAGACGATGAGTATGATGAAAATGAGTGGATATCTGCATCAAGACTAAGCCGTCAACAATACCAGATAACAGGTAGTAATGGAAAACTCAAGCATAAGGTTCCAATAAACGCGTTTCCAAAAAAAATTTTTGAGGTCCTACAATGACTTTTGACATTACTAAATATAAAAGAACTTCAGAGTACAATAAATATTTAGATAGCATAGATTATAACACTTCATGTATTGAGCAATGCGTATCTGACATTGAAGAAAAATTTACAAAGTACCAAGAAGAAAGTAAACCTATTAGAACTGTAATTTATGGTGACCCTCAATCAGGTAAAACTTCGATGATGATTGGTCTGTGTGCGAAATTCATTGATCTTAGATATAAACTAATAGTGATTTTAATTCAAGATAATGACACTCTATTGGAACAAAATCTTGAAAGATTTCAAAATTCTTCTTTAAATCCTGAGCCAAACACCTTTCAAAATGTAATAGGTGTTGACATTAAAATTAATTCACGAGAAAGGATAATTATATGTAAAAAAAATACTCATAATTTAGAAAAATTAAATAATAAGATAGCGAAAGAACCAAATAAAATTATTATAGATGATGAAGCAGATTACGCTTCTCCAAATTCAAAAATAAATAAAGGTGATATTACAAAAATAAACGAAAGAATTAACAGCTTGCTAAATAATGATGGGCATTACATTGGTGTAACTGCTACGCCAGCAAGACTTGACGTAAATAATACTTTTTTAAATGATTCAAGAGAATGGGTTTTATTTAAGTCGCATGAAAATTACACTGGCATGGATACTTTTTTTCCAGTAAACGAGGCTTTTAAGTTTAACTTAAAATACTTACCTGAGGAAACTACAAACGAAAAGAAAGAAGTTGAAGAAGCAGTAATTAAATTTATAGTCAGAGCAAGCTTTCTAAACATAAATAAATTTAAAGAAAAACCAAAAAATTGGATAATGTTAATTCATACAAGTCATTTAAAGATTATGCATCAAGAAGAGCATGAAATTGTAAATGATATTTTAAGTCTATTTCATATGGGAGACGAAAAATTTTTAGAAAAAATTTATAATAAAGCTCTGAAATTATATAACAATGATGAAGCAATTGCCGATGATATTACAGATTTTGCTTATAATAATCGAGGGAGAGCGCCTATAGGCGTTTTAAACCATGAAAAGAAAAAAGAAAGTGGAAATATAACAAGATTTACAACGGATCCAACATCTCCTTTTACTTTTGTAATAGGTGGAAATATTATTTCTAGAGGATTAACTTTTAATAATTTATTGGTAATGTTTTTTACTAGGACAATCAAAACTATTATGCAACAAGACACATATATTCAAAGAGCAAGAATGTTTGGTTCAAGAGGTGACTATCTTAGTGAATTTGAATTATTTATTACTGAGGAGTTATATACTTGGTGGTGGACAGCATTTTATTTATTTAGACTATCAAAAACAGGAATCCCTAATAATGAAGTTCCAATTTGGGCTCAAGGTATGAAAACTAGAATATGTGCTCCTTCAAGCATGGACAAAAATTTTGTAAGTTATGAAAAAGGAGAAATGGCGGGTAATAAACTAAAATATAAAATTGATATTGAAGAATTATTACCTCCAAATGAATACACTATTAGTGAATTTAAATCTAGAATAGAAAAAATTAATACAATAGTTGATGGAAATGTCATTAGTAAATATATTTTAGATGCAATGCATGCAGAAGATAAAGACAATAATCACAAAGTTGCTGTGTTGAAAACCTTGGATATTGAGTCTCAAAAAAGTGCAGATCACTATGATATCTCTAGAGCAACAGGAATGATTTCAGGAGGAATGATAAAAAGTCATTCAGAATCACAACATATTTTTAGAATTTATAAAAATAAAGATAATTATTTCCGTGCATATTATAAAGTTATTGCAAATTCAAAAACCTGGCTTAAAAATACAAAAAATATTATTGTATAATTATTTTTTTGCACTAATTTCTGGACTCTACATCTATGATCTATAAATCAAATAAAAATATTATTGATAATGCCTTAATTTCTAAGGCTGATTACAATAAAATGTATTTAGATTCAATCTATGATCCTACTACTTTTTGGGGAGAGCAGGGAAAAAGACTTGACTGGTTTAGACCATATCAAAAAATTAGAGACTATTCATACGATCAAGAAAATTTATCCATTAAATGGTTTGAAGATGGTCAATTAAATGTTTCTTACAATTGCATAGATAGACATTTAGAAGAGAGAGCTAATAAGGTTGCTATTTTATGGGAAGGTGACGATCCTTCGGATGTTAGAAAAATAACTTATAAAGAGCTTTTCGTTGAGGTTTCTAAATTTTCTAATTCATTAAAATCTATTGGTGTTAAAAAAGGTGACAGAGTAACAATATATATGCCCATGATACCAGAAGCTACATTCGCAATGTTAGCTTGCACAAGAATAGGCGCTATTCACTCTGTTGTTTTCGGAGGATTCTCTCCAGAAGCATTAGCGGGTAGAATTGTAGATTGTAAATCTGAATATATTATTACGGCGGATGAAGGTGTTAGAGGTGGAAAAATCATTCCATTAAAGAAAAATGTTGATGAGGCAATTGAAAAATCTGGGTTTATAAAAAAATGTGTTGTAGTAAAAAGAACTGGAAATTTAATAGATTGGAATAAAGATCGGGATTGCTGGTATCACGAGTTATTAGATACAGCATCAGAAAAGTGTCCACCAGAAATTATGAATGCTGAAGATCCCTTATTTATTTTATATACATCAGGCTCTACCGGAAAGCCAAAAGGGGTTTTGCATACTACCGGTGGGTACCTTGTATACGCATCAATAACACATGAATATGTATTTGATTATCATGATGACGATATTTATTGGTGCACAGCAGATGTTGGTTGGATAACGGGTCATTCATATATTGTTTACGGGCCACTTTCCAATGGAGCGACTACGATTATGTTTGAAGGAGTGCCAAATTATCCTACACCAAGTCGTTTTTGGGAAATTGTTGACAAACATAAAGTTAATATTTTGTACACAGCTCCAACCGCAATAAGAGCATTGATGTCAGAAGGCGATAGTTTTGTAGAAAAAACAAAAAGAAAAACCTTAAGAGTTCTTGGTAGTGTTGGCGAACCAATAAATCCAGAAGCATGGAGATGGTATTATAATGTTGTTGGTAATAAAGAGTGTTCTATTGTTGACACGTGGTGGCAGACGGAAACAGGTGGGATATTAATTACACCTTTAGTTGGCGCTATCGATATGAAGCCAGGGTCAGCTACTTTACCTTTTTTTGGAATCAAGCCAGTTATTGTAGACGAAAATAATAAAGAACTTTTAGGGGAAGCAGAAGGAAATTTATGTATTGATTTTACTTGGCCAGGACAAATGAGGACTGTTTATGGGGACCAAGAAAGATTTATTAAAACCTATTTTAGTGATTTTCCCGGAAGATATTTTTCTGGAGATGGATGTAGAAGAGATAAAGACGGTTATTATTGGATCACTGGAAGAGTAGATGATGTCATCAATGTATCTGGGCACAGAATTGGTACAGCAGAATTAGAATCATCGTTAGTATTACATAGTAATGTTTCTGAAGCAGCAGTTGTTGGTTATCCGCATAAAATAAAAGGACAAGGGTTATATGCATTTGTAACGCTCAATAAAGATATAAAGAAAACCCAAAAACTTGAAAAAGAACTTTTGGAATGGGTAAAGATAGAAATTGGATCTTTTGCAAAACCTGATTTTATTCAATTTGCAGATGACTTACCTAAGACAAGGTCTGGTAAAATTATGAGAAGAATTTTAAGAAGGATATCAACAAATGAGCACGAAGATTTGGGCGATATATCAACACTTTCTGACCCAAGTGTTGTTGAAGAACTTGTTAAAAATAGAAAAAACACATGAGAAATAAACTATTAACAATTTATTTACTTTTATTTTCTTTGCAGCTATCTGCTTCAGAAATTAAAATGGTGAAACTTAAATGTGAAAGTGGAGCATATCCTGGGCAAGTAAAAAGATGGAGTTATAATCAAAAAGATTTATTTGAGTTTTATCCAAATGGATATAAAAGAGTTTATGATATAAAAACCATTAATAAAAAATATTTGTTAGCAGAAGAAGATGCTGAGAGAGGTATGTATTTCGTATTTATTAACTTTGGTGATAACGACATTAATATTATTGTTGAAACTCCTTTAATAAAGTATATTGATAATACGTGTATAAAACTAAATTAATTAGAAGTGATTTTTTGTTTTGAATACTTATTAGGCTAAATTATGATTTTAAATATATTACTAAACTTAAGAGCTATGAGGAACATATGTCCGATTTAAATGGGCATTCTTCTTTGGGCGGCGCAGGCGGCGCAGGTATGATTAATTGTAAAGATTGCAATTTTTCTCATGGATTTACATCATTTACTCACGGGTATGTCCAAGGCAATAAAGGAGAAATGTACCCATGTTGCACAAATGGTTTTCAATGCCAAAGTTGCGGCAAGTTTACAGCACGTACAAAAACAGAACCTTTCGCTGAATCACATTTCAGTCGCACACTAGAAGGTGTCCCTGGCGAACAACGAGCACATCGTATTGAGCTAATTCAAGGATGGGTAAGAGGCCTTGAATTTAATATGCGGGAGACACCTAAAAAAAAGTGGCGTTCTGATTGGGAACGAAACTTAAAAGATTATACCAGGGAATTAAGTTCTGTAACGCCAGAGGAATTAAAAGCAATTAAGGACAAAAGAGAAGAATCTAGTAGAGAATATTCAGCCTCGTTGTTTTGTGACTGCGGTGGTGAATTAAAAGGAGATCAAATCTTTTTTTGCCCGCAATGTAAGGGCAAAAATTTAAAATATGATATGCGTATTATAACTTAAAAAAGTTTTACGGGTTTAGAGAATAATGGCAACTTTTTTACATTAATGGTATGTTTTAGGCATGTTTAAACAATCACAATTAACAAAATTTTATATTGATAATAAATACACAAAATTAAACTAATGAAAATAAAACTATTCGTAATCTGCTTATATATATTAACCACTCAAGCTTTTGCAGAGGTCAAAGAGGCTAATAATCAAGAAATTATGTCTCTAATGCAAAGCGGCGTACCAATTATTGATATTAGAAGAGCAGAGGAATGGAGTGATACAGGCGTAATAAAGCAAAGTAACTTACTCACATTCTTTGATAAGCAAGGTAATCATAATATTGACAAATGGTTGCCTGAGTTAAAGAAAATAGTAAAAGAGGGTGACCCAGTAATAATTATTTGTAGAAGTGGCAAAAGAAGCGGAATAGTTTCTAAATTTCTTGATGAGCAAGCTGATTTCACAAATGTCTATAATGCTTCAGGTGGGATGCTATCTTGGATAAACTCAAATAATAAGACCATAAAACCAAACTAAATTTTGTCAGCGCCTTTTTTTACCAAAGCAGAAATATAATTACTTATAAAGTTAGGCAATGTTTGCAATCCTTTCATAACTAAATACATCGGCAGTGGAAAGCTAATTTCAAATTTATTAGAATCCATTCCTTTTGCAATAATGCTAGCCGCTGAATCTGCGCTAATAATTAAAGGCATAGGAAAACTATTTTTATCTGTCAGAGGAGTTTTTACAAAACCAGGCGTTATAACTTTAACGTCAACAATACCTTTTAGCTCAATATGAAGAGAAGAAGCAAGATTATAGAGGGCAGCTTTAGTCATAGAATAAGGTTGGCTATAGGGTAATCCTTTATATGCAACTAGACTTGAGCAGATAATTAATTGACTCAACTCATTTGTATTTTTTAAAAATTCTTTAGTGATGGAAAGTATATGTAACAAACCTAAAATATTTACATTAATAACATTCTCATAATCAGTAGTATCGTCTGGGCTATAAGTTGCTGACATAAACACTATACTTAAAGAGTCAATTTCTTTATTAATAATATCTCTTGAAATTTTCAAGCATTGATCTTTATCTGACAAGTCTAATGGAATTATTTCGTGATCGTTAATAAGCTCATTATTTAGCTGATTAAGTTTTTCTTCATTTCTAGATGATAGAATTAAATTGTAGCCTTGAGCGTCTAATTTTTTTGCAAGCTCTTTTCCAATTCCTGAGCTAGATCCTATAATCCAAAATTTTTTCATTTTTAATTTTTCTGAAGTGTAAATTGAAAAACATTTGTTCTTTCGTTTATAAAGCTAGAAGAACACGATGTTAGATAATATTCCCATATTCTTATAAATTTTTCATCAAAATTTAATTTTTCAATTGATTTGATATTTTTTTTAAAAGCATCATTCCATATATCTAAAGTTTTTGAATATGAATCACCAAAAGAAAATTCATCGATAACTTTAAATCCATTATTTTTAGCGTACTTAATAAAAATACTCGGTGATGGAAGCATGCCGCCAGGGAAAATGAATGTTCTTATGGCATCAGTACTGTTTCTGTAAGCGTCAAATAGTTTATCATCTATTGTGATAGTTTGTACTACAGCTTTTCCATTCTTAACTAACAGATTATTAATTTTTTGAAAGTATGTATTCCAATATTCTTGCCCGACTGCCTCAAACATCTCTATTGATACAATAGAGTTATATTTTTTAGTAATGTTCCTATAATCATCATATATGATATTAACATTAGAATTATTTTTATGCGTTAAGCTTGTGTAGGCATACTGTTCTTTAGATATTGTAATACTATCTAAGCTATCAAAGTCATTTTTAGAGCTAGTTAAAAAACCTCCCCAACCAGTACCTATTTCAAGTAACTTATTACTGCTAGTGGTCTTTAAAATATCACTAATGCGGTTATATTTATTTAGTTGGGCCTCATACAAACTCGTAGTATTGTCTGAGAATAAGGCGGAAGAGTATGTTAAAGATTTATCGAGCCATATTTCGTAGAATTTATTTCCAAGATCATAATGCGCTTCAATATTTTTTTTGCTACCTTTTATTGTATTTTTATTAAAAACATATTTTATATTTGAAAAAAATCTTGTGATGAACTTCCCGAATAATAACTTACTAAGATTTTTATCGTTTATTATTACAAAGGTAAAAAGGCTTTTTAAATTTGTTGATGACCAATTACCATCTCTATAGTCAGAAGCAAACCCAACATCGCCATTTTTTATCATATTACTTATTATTGACCAATTATTTATTTTAATATCTGCAATAACTTCCGAAGTTTTTTTTATTTCAATAATATTATTATCAGGATCAGTGATCTTAATTGAGCCTTTTTCACAATTTTTTAATGTTTTGAGAAATAAGTTAATTTTAATTTTATCTATATAATTCATTTTAAGTTATTCTTTTGGTATTTTGTTTTGGTTTTTTATAAAATTTCACTTTTTTGAAAAATAGCTTTACTGCTTGAAAGTGTATTAAATATATCACTCTTGAAACTAGATATGCAGTCTTCAATATATTCGTTAAAAGTGAGTAATTATTTTCTACAATTATTTTTTTTCCACTAACTGATGTTTCTAAAATGTTTTCTCCTTCATCATTATAGTAATCTATATTAAATTTGATGCAATCATCATTATTCTTGTATTTAATTTTATAGATTCCTTCGCGCGGAAGAAAAGGGGATACGTGAAATATTTTTTCAATGTTGTGGTTTTGTTCATATTTTTTACTATCTTTTATTGCGCAATTTATATAATAGTGGTTCTCTGAAAAAGTATTATTAACTTTCAGAATAGTTGAGATTAAATTTTTACCTAAATAACAGAACATAAAAGATACTGGATTAAATGCATACCCCAATATTCTAGGCATTGTTATAAGTTCTACTGAATCAATATTATAATTATATTTTTCTTTAGTAATTTTTTTGCACCATGATAATAAATCTTGGTTTCCGTTAGCATAATCTCTCTCATATATTGACAATAGGTTAAATCTGTTCGCACTAAAGAAAGTTGCTTTTTTATTTTCTAATGGAAATTTTATACTTATGTAATTACAGCTATATAAAAATTTATTAGCTTTTGGCCAATTTCTTTTGTGAAATACTAGAGCTTTAATAAATTTCATTTAAATATCTATTTCTTTTAATTTCTTAACTGCTTCAATTGAAGATACCACTCCGTCTTCATGGAATCCATATTTGTTATAAGCTCCACAAAAAAAACTATTATTAATTCCTTGAACTTGTGGTATTTTCATTTGAGAATTTCGAGCAGATATATCAAAAATAGGGTGCTCCAAGATATGTTTATTGAAAATCATATCATTATCAATATGATCTCCTGGGTTTAGAGAAACAAAAATAGGGCGCCTTTCATCAATATTTTGAAGTGAATTCATCCAGTAAGACATTATTGGTTCACCGTTATCAGTATTCTTATAAACCCAGCTAGCCCAACATTTTAGATTTTTTGGCATTACTGAGGTATCTTTATGAAGTACAACCTCATTGCGTGAATATTTTATGCCTGCTAACGCTTCAATTTGCTTATCTGCTAAATTTTTACCAATATCCAAAGCTTCGTTAGGATGATTAGCATATATTACATAATCATAGTCACAGGTATCATGTAAGCTATTTATCCTAATACCGTTATTTTCAGTGTTAATTACCTCTTTTACCTCAGTATTTAGCTTAAAATCGGCATTTAAGTGGCCTTTTAACTTATTTACATATGATTGACTACCATTTTTAATGAAATACCATTGAGGTTGATTACTTAAGCTTAATAGGCCATGGTTATTCATGAAATTAACATATGATAAGTATGGAAAATGAAGTATCTGTGATGGCTTGCAACTCCATATAGAGCTACCCATTGGAACTATATAATTATCTATAAAGAACTTATTGAAACTATTGTTCTCCAGAAATTGATTTAGGGTAATATTTTCTAAATTATTCTTAATACTATTTAGAGATTTCAACGATAAAGTATTAAATCTATTAATATTATATAGTAAATTATAGTACTTATATCCAAACAAGTTTCTTCTATTAGAAAAATAACTGCTTACGTCGGAATACTTTATCTCTGGATCTTTTGGGTTATTACTTGTAACTGCGAACGACATATCACTCTTATCGATATCTACATTGAGCGTATTTAGCATTTTTGTGAAATTAGGGTAGTTCTGCTTATTAAATACTATGAATCCTGTGTCTACATTAATATGAATATTTTTCTGATATTCAATATTTAGTGTTCTTGTATGACCACCAAGATAGTTTTCCTTTTCATATAACGTTATTTCATAGTCTTTGTAAAGCAAATAGGCAGCATACAGACCTGATATACCAGAACCTATAATTGCTATCTTTTTCATTGCCTATCCATAAGACTACGTATAATCATTATTATGTTAAATAATAACAATTATCCATAAGTATTAGTTAAAGAACCAATAGAATCAATCTCAATAGTTACCTTAGAGCCCTTTTCCATAGGTCCTAATCCAAGTGATGTGCCAACACAAATAACATCACCAGCATAAAGAGTCATATTTTGAGATAAATACATAACAATTTCTTCAGTAGTAAACATCATATCGCTTACAGGATAGTCTTGCTTAACATCAGAATCATTAATAATAGTTTTAATTTTAAGATCTTTAGATTCTAGACCAGTAGATATACATGGCCCAAAAACACCAAAATTGTCAAAACCTTTACATCTTGTCCATTGGTCAAAATTAGGATCATTCTTAAGTAATCCAAATGCTGTAACATCATTTATGCATGTGTAGCCAAAAATAGCGTTTTTAGCATCAGATGCATTATCTAAATCTTTTACAGTACTTCCGATAACTATCCCTAACTCACCTTCAAAGAAAACATCTCCATCATAATTTGTAGGATGCTCAATATGATCGTTTGGACCAGCAAATGAGGTTGGAGATTTAAAAATATATAGAGGTCTTTCTGGATAGCTCAAGCCTTTTTCATCAGCTAGCGCTTTGTAATTGTTCCATAGGGCAATCATCTTTGAAGGTTTGCATGGCGATAGCATTTTTATATCGTTTACTGCTAGAACTTCATTAGTTTCTATTGATGACCCAAACATATCTCCGTTACAAACAGTAACAGTCATATTATCGCTAGATAACTTCCCAAACTTTATATCACCGTTGTGATCGAATCTTGACCATTTTTCCATAAATCCTCCTTAAATATTAATTCTTCTAATTTTTTTACAGGCTCCTTCTCATAATTTAGCTCGTGACACATATAAGCTCTGGTATGCTTAGATCCAATATAGCCCTTAAATATACACGATAAATGCTTAGTGAAATCAGTAATTTTCACATCACTATTAAAATGTTTCTCAATATAGTTAAAATATTTTTCAAGTATAACTTCTTTTTTTAAACTTTTTTCATTATGAAGTAAAATATCTATATCATTTAATAAAAATGGATTATTGCAAACTGCCCTGCCAATCATAACCCCATCAACATATTTCAAATGCTTCATAGCGTCAACTGGATTGTTTATTTCTCCATTCACAATAATTTTTAAACCTGGGAACATATCTTTAATCTTATAAACTCTTTCATAATTTATTGGTGGAATTGATCTATTTTTTCTAGGGTTTATTCCTTTTTTTAGAATTGCTTTTCTTGCGTGTAGGTGAAATATTTCAACACCTTCTTTAGAAACAGTATTAATAAAATTTTCTAAATACTTGATATCATCATGGTTATCTATACCTAATCTTGTTTTTACAGTAATTGGCAAATCTGTAACTTTTGAAATTTTATTAACGCACTTTGCCACTAGATTTGGCTGGTCAAATAAACATGCTCCAAAATTTCCTGACTGCGCCCTTTTGCTTGGGCATCCAATATTTAAATTAATTTCATTATAACCGTAAGATTCGACAATTTTTGCACATTCCGCTAGTTGATCTGGGTTATCACCGCCAAGTTGAAAGCCTACTGGCCCGTCATCAATATGTTCTAATTTATTAAGTTTCTTTGATTTATTATGAAGTATTGCATTTGACGCAACCATCTCTGTGTAAAGCATTGTCTGTTTCGATATTAATCTCAATAAATATCGAAAGTGCATATCTGTATGCCCCATCATTGGAGCTACACATAATTTGTACGGATTGTTGTTCATCATAGTCATAACGTCATTAGTAGTTTATTATATAGCTCTTTTAGGAAAAACATATAATCATGGATTCATCAGCTCTAGTTATAAATAATTTAACAAAAACTTATTCTAATGGACTTAAGGCTCTTCATGGAATTAATTTAGAAATTCCTCATGGAGATTTTTTTGCTTTACTCGGTCCAAATGGTGCTGGTAAATCAACAACAATCGGAATAATAACATCGCTAATTAAAAAAACTAGCGGTGATATTAAAATATATGGAATTGACATAGATAAAGATTTTGTTAAAGCTAAAACGTATATAGGTTTAGTTCCACAAGAGATAAACTTTAATACTTTTGAGCCTATTAGCGAAATTATTACAAATCAAGCTGGTTATTACGGTGTCACTAGAGAAGTTGCACTGCCTGAGGCTGAAAAACTTCTTAAGAAATTAAATTTATGGGATAAGAGAGATCAATACTCAAGAAATTTATCTGGCGGTATGCAAAGAAGATTGATGGTTGCAAGAGCACTAATACACAAACCAAAGCTACTAATACTTGATGAGCCAACCGCTGGTGCAGATGTTGAAGTTAGACGTTTAATGTGGGATTACCTGAAATTTTTAAATGAGAACGGAACGACTATAATTCTAACTACGCATTATTTAGAAGAAGCTGAACACTTATGTAAAAATATAGCAATTATTGATGATGGTAAAATTTTAGAAAATTCTAGTATGAAAAATTTTCTTAGTCAACTTAAAAATGAAAAATTTATTCTTTACACGCAAGAAAAAGTTTCTAAAAATTTAACTTTAGAAAGTAGAAATCTTAATATTATTGATGACCATACAATAGAAGTTTCTATCTCGGAAGATTCTGATATAAATTCGTTAATACAAGATCTCTCTATTAAGGGAATAAAAGTTAAATCTTTAAAAAATAAAACAAGCAGACTAGAAGAATTATTTATGAGGCTAGTTGACAAAAATGGGAAGTAATTTAAATATACAGGCAGTTGCCTATAAAACTATTGTGAGAAAAGAAGTTTTAAGGTTTTCTAGAATCTGGAAACAAACTTTAATACCTCCAGTTATTACAAATATTTTATATTTTATAATTTTTGGAAATCTAATTGGTGAAAGAATCGGGGAAATAGAATCATTTAGTTATACCGATTTTATATTCCCAGGCTTATTACTTATGTCTGTAATTACACACTCATATACAAATACAGTTTCTTCACTATATATTTCTAAATACCATAGATATATTGAAGAGTTACTGGTATCCCCTATTCAAAATTACACGATCCTTGCAGGATTTATAACTGGTGGTGTAATAAGAGGATTATCGGTAGGTGTAGTTGTGATTTTAGCGGCGCAATTTTTTGTGACATTTACTGTTCATAATATATTTTTAATGTTGGTTGTTATATTTTTATCCTCAACTTTGTTTTCAATGTGTGGTTTTTTAAATGGTCTATTTGCAAATGATTGGGATGATATAAATGTTATCCCAACGTTTATTATGACTCCCTTAACTTACTTAGGTGGTATATTTTTCTCAATATCAATGTTGCCAGGTGTCTGGCAAGAGATTGCTCTAATAAATCCAATTTTATATTTAATAAATGCCTTAAGATTTTCAATGCTTGGTATAACAGATGTAAGTATTATGATCGCATTCTCTATAATTTTATTATTCAACATAGTCCTTGCCTCTTTATGTTTATATTTTTTAAATATAGGTAAAGGTCTTAGAACTTAGTTAATTTTATGAATAAAGAGGAAACAATTTTAGATCAAATATGGGATGAACTGGAAGCAAGTTTAGAAGTTGGGGGTCATCCTTTTCATATTTTTTCAATATCGACTATATTCAATAATAAACCTGACTCAAGAAATGTAGTTCTACGCAATGTTAATAGAAATAATAAATCCGTAACATTTCATACAGATACAAGGTCTAATAAGATATCACAAATTAAAAATGACAATAATGTTTGCGCCTTATTTTACGATTCAGCTAAAAAAATTCAAATTAGAGCATACGGCTCTATTAGTATAGAAACTGATGAGTTGCTAATTAAAGACAGATGGAAACAATCTAAAAAAATGAGTAAATTGTGTTATCTTCATAAATCAGCTCCAGGGAAAAAAATAGATAATGCAAAAGATTATTTGTATGATGAAGACGATTTACAAGATATAGAAGTGGGAATAAAAAATTTCTCCGTTATAAATATAAGATTCAATAAGATCGATTGGTTAAATTTAAGTCACAAAGGTCATGAGAGGATAATTATTAATTTTACTAATGGAGATAATATTAAATTTGAATGGGTAGCTCCATAAAGTATAATATAAAAAAATATAATTATTATGAAAGCATTAGATAATATTTTAACTAGAACATCATCATCTATTCTAAAGGCACCTTGTCCGAGCGAGGAAGAAATGAATCTAGTTTATAAAGCAGCATTAAGAGCTCCTGATCACAAATGGTTAAGACCTTCTAGATTTATTCAAATAACTGGGGAAGGACTTGATAAGCTTTCTGATATATTTTTTAATTTTGGAAAAAATCACGTAAAAGACATCTCAAAAGAAAAGCTTAAGAAATATAAAAGTATTCCCTATAGAGCGCCTATGATTATAGTTTTAGTTTCCAATATAACTAAACATCCTTCGGTTCCAGATCACGAACAAATGTTTACAACAGCTGCAGCTGCACAAAATATACTTCTTGCGCTTCATGCTTTAAATTATAGTGGTATATGGAGAACTGGTATTTTTGCTATGAATCAAGAAATAGAAAAGTCATTTGGCCTAGGTAGTAATCAAAAAATCTTAGGTTATCTTTATGTAGGCACTCCTGATGGGAAAATTAAAAAAATTCCACCCTTGGACATAAAAGATTTCATTACAAAAATGGAATAATATAAGCTTTTATTTAGTACCACCATTTTTTAGATATTATTCCCCTTAATGCCCAAAAAAATACATATACTGATGTGCCTATAATAGCTAGTTTGCCAACTTGGAGAATTTTGTATTCATCCATTTGACCAGAAATATTAGATAAAGAAAATATTGTTAAAAACAAAAATACTGTTAACCAAGCTGTTGCAAGCCAAAAGAGTCCTTCAAGAATTGTATTTAATAAGTCTTTATCCATAACATAGGATATCATGTTAAAATCTTACAAACTATAAAGGAGTTATAAAATGACTGATGACATATGTAAAAAAGATATTAGAGGATTATTAAAAACTTTTGGCGTAATGGCCGATGAAGCTATTGTAGGACATATTGCTAAAAACCCTAATGTAAATTCACTTAATTTTAAAGTTACTCTTGAAGATATTACTGAGTACGAAGATTCTAATACTGAAAAGTTAAGTCTTGAAATAACTAAAAGTATTAACTGTAATTAATTTTATTTACTAATATTTTTTAAAAATTCTAGAGTCACTTCTTGGATTTTATTATTGTGCATGAGTCCGTGCCCTTTTGATAATTGTGTCCCATCATCTATAACTATTGATTTACTTAGAGGGTTTTTATTAATAAATTGGCCGCAATGACCCTTTAATACGTCTAATTGAAACCATGGATCGTATTTTGCTACTAAAGATAACACAGGCTCGTTATATGGTGTGTTAAGACCTTTGTACTCATCCCAACCAGCATTGCATGTCCATCCTTCGATTATTCTTCCGTTTATACTTGACTCAATATTTTTTGGATAGTACGTAGCTGCTGTTATGCCGCCCTCACTTAAGCCAACTAAAAATATATTACTATTATCGGTCCAATCGAGTTCTTTTGCTCTTAAAATTGTATTTTCAGCATCAATTTGCCTAATTTTTAAGACACTTCTATATAAGCCTCCCCTTTGGATAGAAGTATCACATGATTGAGCATATTTTTTTCTAGCCATACTTGGTGGAGCTATAACTGCATATCCGTTTTTAGCATAAAAATCTATCCTTTTAGCGGTACCTGCCCAATGACCAGCACAGCCATGCATGTAAATAATTGTTTTAAACTTACCTTTTAGAAAACCTTTATTCTCCTTAAGATCATCCATAGACCCCCTATAAATATCACCATTACTAAGAGGTATTCTTACTAACGCATTTATCCATGGAAGATTAACTTCTTCCTTTACACGAAAACTTTTCTCATGCATATCAGCCTTATCAGTGAAAACTTTTGTTGAGTTATGAAAGTCTGAATAAAAATTATTATAGTAAGAACTTGAATAGGCAGCAGCACTTAAAAATATTGAAAAAATTATATATCTATACATAACAGTATATTAAATAACTCTATAACTTATGTATACTAAAAAACATGAATCTAGAAAAATACCCTCATACAGACGAAGAAATTAATATATGGAATAGTTACTTAAACAGAAGTAAAATTTTCCCAATAGAATTATTGATAAATAAGAATAATAAAAATTTTATTAATCTTCAAAAGATATTTGAAACTCTTAAGTTGGATAAGGTAAAGCCAAAAGTTTTTATAGAATCATATATAAATGCAAAAACAAAAAATAATATGAATCATTTTGTTGAAATTATGACAAATCTATTTATATCTCACAAAGTTAATAAATCACTTAGCGAAGGACAATCTATAAAATCTGCTAGAACTCAAACCGTAGCTAGAATATTATGCCTTTCATTTTCTGACCCTAAATTATCAAGTGAATCAAATTTTAAAAATTTAAAAAAAGTAGTTAGAGAATGTACTAAGGATATTCGTGTGTAATCTACAAAATAAACATAATTTAAAATTTTATTATAGTAGTATAAGATTTTATTTTAGGTTAATAAATATGAAGCAAATTTTAGTTACGATAGATTGGATAAAAAAAGATTATACTTCTCATCCAGTTAGATTTGTTGTGGAGTTTTTAGCCTGGTTTATTACTATTGGCTGCTCTATAGTCATGGCTTTAACTGTACCCAACCCTCCTCTGTTTGAGCTTTACACCGTATGGATATTTGGCTGCATACTTTATACCTGGGCCTCATGGACCAGAGGATCATTTGGAATGCTTGCTAATTATATAGCATTAACGCTGATAGATAGTATTGGGTTATATAGGATTATTATTACAGGATAGACTCTATAAGTTCTGGCGGTCTTCCGATTATTGCTTTAGTTTTAGATATTAAAATTGGTCTTTCTATAAGAATAGGAAATAATACCAAGGTTTCTATAATTTCTTTGTTTGTCATAGATTTTAAATCTAATTTTTCTTTTTTAATAATGCCTTCTTTCTTTCTTACAAGATCAATTGGATCAATATTTAGCTTAATGATAATATCTTTTAACTCTTCAAAAGTTATTTCTTCAGATAAGTATAATTTTATTTTGGCATTTATATTATTTTTTTCAATAATTTTCAAGCCTTCTCGTGATTTACTGCATCTTGGATTGTGGTAGTAAATAAATGATTCGTTCATACTTGGTTCCGCCCTTAAAGATCTCTAAGATCTAAATTTATATATGTAAATATACAATATTAAAGTTTGTAGTCAAAATTATAAACTTTTGTAACACTAAATAAAAATTTTTATAATTTATAATGCTTAAAAATTAAAGTTAATGAGCAGATTGAGCTTATCGTCATGACCTGAGTTGATTGCTTGTGCTCGCTCGTAATACATTGATGCGGTGATCCCATTTGTGGATCGATAATCAGCACCGATTCTTAGTTTGTAGATACTGGTGGCTTTTTTATCGACACGCATACTGTAAAGCGTGGATTGACCAACGTAGTACATGTCAGCGGTTGAACTGTCGGAAACATCAATCGAGTATTCGGCTAGCACATACGGAGATAAGGTGCCGTGTTTGTAAATTTTATTAAAATTAATGTCCGTTCCAACCGATAGCAAGGTATCGCTGATTGTTTGTTTTTTATAATGCAGTGCTGTATTGGCACCTGATTCACTGAACGCTTTAAGCTCACTGTAAGTAAAAGATACTTTCCCGTAAGGGATCAGTGTAAAGTGATCGAGTTTGATTTGGCTATCATTGTATCTGGCCATGAGGTAAATTTGACTTGCATCACGACTGCCTTCTAAGCGATCAGGTCCATCGATTCTTACGGTATCTATATCAAATAAACTCACACCTGCAATCACCTCAAGACTTTTTGTGTCGTACGCATAAGTTCTGTAAGTTGCAAAACTGTAGTTGTCTGATTTAATTTCACTGGCATTGCCTTTAATGTCAGCCTCTGCTTGTCCAACGGTCAACATGTAACCCACAAGACCACGCTCATCATATTGGTCCAGTCCTATGGTTAACATTTGATCGTCGGTATCGGATTCGGCACTTGTGCTGTTGCCTTTAACTTCGCCGACCGTGATTTGCCCTGCTGTCCAGAAAGACCATCCATCGATGGCGTTAAAAATTGGGTTGAGCGAACCTATGTATTGATCTTTGTATTTAGCTGCTTCACTGATTATCAAATCAGTGGCGTTGGCAGTAATGATTTGTTTGGATGCGGTCAGCAGATCGTCGTCTTGACCGAAACCCTTCACCATGTCATCCAGTTTGGGTGCGTATAACCCTCCTTTGTTGTTTACGATTTTATCCAAGATAGGATTTGCAAACTTAAATTTAATGCCTTGATGAGACGTTTTGGTCTTATCTTTTTGTCTTGATAACCATCGCAGTCTACTTTCCACGAATGCTCGGTTGCGTTGTGCGAAGTTGGTCACAATATGGGATGTTGCGATGACCGATGCTTTAACTTCTACTTTTTCTGTTGGGTCTGAAAGAGCTCTATAAGTCCAGCTAAATTGTGTGGCAGCGGTATTATTATTTGCTGCAGCATTGGTAAATGTACCTTCTGCAACATCGATAGTAGTTGGCCCTTCATGTCTAGCTGTAATAGTTGCAGTATAAACAGTGGAGGATACTGCAGTAAAATTAGATATTGTTCCATTGTGTACTGTTACATCATCGACTGTAAAATTAGATGTAGCTTCACTGATTGTAAAGGTAAGCGAGATGGATTCATTATCGCTCTCACCCCGATTAGATACCGATGATGAGGTAATCGCGATAGTCGGACTTGTACTATTTGATGCTTCACCATCATCAGTAATAGTCCAACTATTAGGTGCAGACGCTAGAGAAGTACGAGCAGTACTAGCTGCACTGTTAGCTGTGTACTGTGCACTTCCAAAGTGAGCCTCTACATTAGATTGTAAAGTTAACTGACTCCAACCTGTTAAGATTCCACCATAGTTATCGTTAGATAGGGCTGCGCCAGAAAACATATTGCCCATATTAGATACGTTACTTACATCCCAAGTACCTAGATTTTGATCAAAGGCAGTAGCATTATAAAAGACAGAAGACATAGCAGTAACGCTACTCACATCCCAACCACTGATATCTTGATTAAAAACAGAAGCACCACTGAACATACTGTTCATATTAGTCACACTACTGACATCCCAGCTGCCGATATCTTGGTTAAAGACAGATGCATTATTAAACATGAATCTCATATTAGTCACATTACCGACATCCCAGCTGCCGATATCTTGGTTAAAAGATGTAGCGTCTTTGAACATAGCCCTCGTATTCGTTACATTACTGACATCCCAGCTGCCGATATTTTGGTTGAAGACAGAAGCACCTTCAAATGTCGATCTCATATTAGTCACACTACTGACATCCCAGCTGCCGATATTTTGGTTGAAGACAGAAGCACCTTCAAATAAGTTAAGCATAGTAGTTACATTGCTGACATCCCAGCTGCCGATGTCTTGATTAAAGCTCGTCTTATTTTGAAACACATTAGACATATCTGTAATTTGTGAGACATCGCAAGTTGTCACATCATCACCTGTGTCCCAGTTTTTTAAAATAGTATTGGTTATATAACCATTTGCTGTTGTAACTACAGTAACACCTGCACCCGATCGACCCCCTTCATTATAGGCAACACCTCCGACTACACATCCGCTCGTGTAAGTCCAAGTAAATTGAGTAGCAGCGGTATTGTTATTGCCTGCAGCATCAGTAAATGTACTTCCTGCAACATCGATAGTGGTAGCCCCTGTAGATGTCGGTGTAAAGGTTGCAGTATAAACAGTAGATGAAGTCGCATTAAAACTGGATAAAGAACCCCCGCTCACAGTAATGTCGGCCTCTGCAAAATTAGACGAAGCCTCACTTAATGTAAAGGTAAGTGCGATGGATGCATCGGAGCTTGAAGATCCAGAACTTACTGTTGATGAGGTAATCGCGATAGTCGGACTTGTGCTGTCTCCGACACCACCATCAGTAATCGTCCAATTATAAGTATCTGTTAAGACTGCACGTGCAACACTTTGTGTATACTGCGCACTTCCAAAGTGAGCCTCTACATTAGATTGTAAAGTTAACTGACTCCAGCCTAATAAAATTGCATCGTAGTTATTATTAGATAGGGCTGAGTTATCGAACATATAATCCATACGAGTCACATTACTGACATTCCAACTACCAAGGTCTTGATCAAAGGCAGAAGCGTTATTGAACATATAAAACATAGAAGTCACACTACTCACATTCCAGCTATCGATATCTTGGTTAAAAGATGTAGCTTGTCTGAACATGTGATTCATATTGGTCACATTGCTGACATTCCAGCTACTGATATTTTGGTTGAAGGCACTAGCACCCATGAACATAAGAGCCGTCTCAGTCACACTACTGACATCCCAACCACTGATATCTTGATTAAAAACAGAAGCACTACTGAACATGCTGCTCATTACAGTCACACTACTCACATCCCAGCTGCCGATGTCTTGGTTGAAGGCAGTAGCGTTAAACATACTGCCCATATTGGTCACATTGCTGACATCCCAGCTGCCGATGTCTTGGTTGAAGGCAGAAGCGTTACTGAACATATTGGTCATAGTAGCCACACTACTGACATCCCAGCTGCCGATATTTTGGTTGAAGGCAGTAGCGCCATAGAACATACGGGACATAGTAGTCACACTACTGACATCCCAGCTGCCGATATTTTGGTTGAAGGCAGTAGCGCCATAGAACATACTGTACATAGTAGTCACACTACTGACATCCCAGCTGCTGATATCTTGGTTAAAACTTGTCTTATTTTGAAACACGTTAGACATATCTGTAATTTGTGAGACATCGCAAGTTGTCACATCATCACCTGTGTCCCAGTTTTTTAAAATGGTGTTGGTTATATATCCACCTGCAGTCCCTGTGACCACAGTAACAC
>Ga0209632_10001075_pt1 | contig 27883 bp, 20 predicted proteins | sample COG_10_FD_184754 | JGI IMG/M metagenome (GOLD analysis project Ga0209632, IMG submission 184754) | Pelagic Microbial community sample from North Sea - COGITO 998_met_10 (SPAdes) (version 2) | ecosystem: Environmental > Aquatic > Marine > Neritic zone/Coastal water | place: Helgoland, sampling... | reverse complement strand
CGGTAGCTGTTGCTGGTAGTTTAACAATAAGACCGAAATTCGTAGCAGGATCACCTATCCATGCATTTACAAATGCAGTGATGTTCACCAACAGGTCTTCGTAGCCTTCGTCAAATTCTGCTGTAACAGGTGTTCCGCTTAATACGCCACCACCCAAGCTTGTAGTCCATGCTGTAGATGCACCTTTCTCATTCCAGCTAGATCCCTTTCCGTAAGTAAGGTCCATGTAGCTTTCCATGTCGAGACCAGTGCCTTCTTCCCATGCTTCCTCAACAGGAATGACTTCTAATTGAAATCCCATTGGTAATGTTCGCCCATGCTTTGCATTGAATAGGCGGAGATAGAACTGAGCATCAGAGTTTAAGATCTCAGCTGTCAAGTCAGCTTGAATCTCTGAGATATCGAATTGAATCAAAATACGAGCTTCTTCTTGTGAGTAGATAGAATTCTCATCAAGAACTTGTCCATAAATTGAGAAAACCTCGAGGATGTCGGAGGCTCCCATGTTCGCGTCTTTGCCATCGGTACCAAGGCTTTCGCGGAAAGCATTAGTGATTGTGTTGTCTTTTGTTGCATAGTAACGTTTAATCATCTGACTAGAACTCCTTTGACGTCTCTTGATGGATATTTAATTTCCATGATTACATTTTTCGGGGTCATAATGAATGTGCCATCTTGTGACATAGCTTCTTTGAAGTTCATTCGAACCATAGAATAATTTGCACCTGTTTTTTGATAGACATTGACCCTCTTTACATCTGCTACCCCTTCAACTTTTGATAGGATCCCATAGAGTCTTGTTATGTAGATCGGCTCTCCAATGTAAGATTGGTTGGAGAAATACTTGCGGATTGCAGTGTTGCATCGGGATAAAATGTTTTCATTGGCAAATCTAGGATCTATTGTGACCTTAAAATCAACACCAAAGTTAATTATTTTTGCATCGTAAATGTCGATGACATCGTTAAGCGACTTATATTGGGACAGCCAGTGCTTTACGTTCTGCTTAATTTTGTCATTTGAAGCAACCAACTTACCAACTGGGTCTTCAGAAACAAGATAAATGGCCATTCTACGGTTAGTAGCAGAGGGGTCATTGACGACACTTACTCTCTTGATAATTCCGTATTTGTTAGGCATGCTGTAAATCAGAGACTCGTAATCCTGTTTTGTAACTGCTCTACCTTGACTAGCATAGTAACTTAACGCTCGTTGCTTGAGTTCTTCATTCGTCATTCGCTCTGCTGAACCTACGATAGGTTCGTCGTTTGTGATCTCGAGAGACGAGCCTACTGATTTCTTCTTGATAGGATCAAGATTGATCGAAGATGGAAACTTTAATCTAGCATTGTTAATAGTCGTCAAAGAGTTTGCAGAAACACTTGATAAATCAGTAGTATTTGCTTTTGCAACAATTGTTAAAGCAGTACCAGACGGAGAAATTCCGAGCTTTGTTGTGCCAATCAACTTTGATGGGTCGAAAGTTTGACTTGATACATAGTTCTTGCCATGCATTTCTAAGAAAACTTTTGACGGATCTGCGATTTCTTCAGCTTCTGAATCTTCTGATCCAAAACCAAACTGAAGATATGTTCCTGTATCGTCTTGCTCAACTACGAAACGACGGATGGCAACGAAGGGCTTAAGAATGCTCCTAACGCCTTCTGAGGCCGCTTGTCTGTTTGTGGTTTCTTTAAATACCACTTCTTGAGATAGATTATCGACTTCATAATAGGTGTTCCCATCGGAATCCTTTACAGAGATGATTTCACTGTAATTTGAATCTCCGATTCTAATTTTGCGAAACTTCTCAAATGTGGAATCAGTCAAGTCGACTGTTATCCTTGTGAATACACCAGAGACAACTTGTCCCACTGCTTTGATTGCGAAGTGTGTCGTTTGACCAGTTGATGAGTCAAATCTTGCAGCTACCATGTCATTCATAAGGCCATCGAAAGCAACATCTTCAGTCAAAGTAAAAACACCTCCACCGGGTGCAGAGAACGAGGAACCCTTTTGAACAACGGGCATGTAGTTGAAATCTGGTGCGGTGCCATCGATGTTTGAAGGCACAAGTACGAACATCGAAACAAAACCATAAGAATTTGGCGATCCTGCGAACTTAAAACCCAGAGATCTAGCATGTTTGCGAATGTTGTTAAATTCGATTGCAGAATCCATGAAGGACTCATTTGTTTGGTAATCGAGATAGTAAGATAGAACATCACCAACATAAGCAACAGAATCGACCAATAGTGAATTGATTGTTCCTTTGGAAAAATCTTTCCACTGTTCCGGATAGAAACGTTTAGCGTGCTCAACTATGTCGCTCTTAATTGAATCAAAGTCTCTGCTAGTGTATTTTATTGGTGTTTTCTTTTGTTTTGACATTTAATGGTCTCCTGCAAGGACTAAATAGTTTGACCTAAATAACTTCGAGTTCAAAAACTTCTGGTATTTGTAGCTCATTGTAATAGAATTCTATACGAACCTTTAACATATTGTTCTGAGGTTCAAGATCAACTGATAATGAAGATATAGTCACGTACGGAAGATAGGTGGCAGCCTGGGTTTTTATTTTCGATTCTAAAGCAGATGTATTCACCTCTTGTTCTTGCAAGAACAAATAGTCCGGCAAACCTATTCCAAAATTAGAGTCCATCACATATTCACCCTGTCTCGTGAGGAGGAGCATTCTTAAGTTTTGTTTTATGGCGCCGGTTGGAGAGTCGTCTGAATAAGACGACGCACCAAACCGATTCGTACCTGAGCCCGATCCTGGGCCTCCTAATTCTATTGGAAAAATAATTGAAATTGACATAATTTAATCCTTGAAAATCTTTTGAAAATCATTTAGACAATCCTCTCCATCTTGGCCGAAGGGGTTTGTTGAGACAATCCTCCAAGATTGCCACCATCTAACGCTTCCGTCTAGACCTAAATAAGAATCAGGAAGTAAATTGCCAACCCATTCTGCATCAAATTGTCTTTTTTCTCTTTTGCTGTCTTCGAACTGGTCATCATCAGATCTATATGTAGACCTAAATTGTTTTTTTAAGATTGTCTTTGTTTTGTCAAAAACCTTTCGCTTCCACTTTCCATTGATCTTCTTTTTGCGTGCCTCTTCAACTTCATCAGTGCCTTGTCCGATGGATTCAAAAAAGTTATAATACGAATAGATTCCAAATAGAGATGAGAATGTTGTGGTCTTTATGATTGTCTCGAAAATGAGTTTGAAATCATCTGTTAGTGCTAGATTGTCGACAAAACATTTCAATTCTTCTCCCATGTTTTCATCTTCGAAGTCGATGTTCTTAATTACCTGATCTAAGACATCGTGCTCATAATGAGCCAAGGGGATGTGGTGGAAGATACCGAACTTCCCAACTCTCTCTTTTGCTTCATCTAAATTTGAAACAATGTTTAAACTTTCATGAGGTACATAGATAAGCCTAACTCCAAACTTAACGCCGATTGTGCCTCTGAACTCACCAGCGATGATGATTGGATCTCCAAAATAATCAGAAATCTTTTTGTTTTGATCGAAAATAGAAGCGTTCGTTATGGTTTCGCGGAACTCCGATACAGTCATGACTTGTTCAGACATGTCTTTGTTGATTGTCCGGACATACTTTTCTAGAAACATGATTCCTTCTTTTGGTGCGGATACTATCAGGGATGGATCATTCATCGTGTGAGATAGGAGGTTTGAATCTGGGCAATCGATTATGGTACCATACGATGACTTATCAGACCCTTCCATGACATTGGCTTCAACCGATGATCTTCCCGATTTTATTTTTGAATATTTAAGCGGTCCGTCTTCAGATAGGACGAACTTTTTGATGTCCCAAATGTGAGGAAGTGGTCTCAAATTTTGTTCTATGGTCTTTGTCAAATTAGACATCTCTTTTTTTAACAATGCTGCTAAAAATACTTGAGCATGGACTTTAGACTCGTGAATTGCTGCTACTTTTTGTGCCATCTTTCTTCGATGAGGCAACATCCATCGCAACCTATCTCTATATTCGGATGGTTCAAATAGAATAAAATAATCTTCCCACTCAGCATTGTGACCTATTATGGAAGCACCTTTGATGGTCATCTCTAGACCCCTAGGGGACTTCATTTTTGTAGGGAAATTCATCTGGACCTTATTTATTTTTTGAGCTGCAACTTTCATCTCTTCTGTCTCAATCATCAAGCCGTCCTTTATTTGCCTCTGCGCTACTTGCACAGATTGTTCTAAAAACAACAGATAGTACGTATAAGATTTTACCATGTTCCAATCGATCCTTCCTTCTTCCCCTATAAATTCTTGTTCCATTTTTTGTGCCATCATAACGAAGAAGGAATCGTCATAATTTTCATGGGTCAATCTGATAGAGCCCAAAATAGGCATTACTCTCATAACAAATTCTGTTCCGAAAGTTCTAACTGTGGATAAGACTATCCCTTCTAGTAATCCGTGATTTGCAGGAGTCAATTGTCGATCATAAGGAACTTCAAACCTGCACTCTGGGGCTGCTGATAATCTAGGGTCTATGGGCAATTTTCCTTCGATCTCTTTTGCTCTTCTAGAGATCTCATTTATCCTCAAAAATCCATTGTCGACTTCATCACAGACTTCCATTTCCGGAATGAATGTTTTGATCATTCCCATCCAACCATTGTACGTCGCAGGTTCTATGTATATCTTGGGGAACAAATAAGAGCCTCCATGTACCGATGGGTCAAGAAAATGAACTCTTGGATGTTCAGTGGCGGATTTACCCAATACCTTATCCCATGGGAATTTCGTGTAGAACCAAGTGAGTTTGTTTTCCGGATCTGATTCTGGGTTTACATAAAGTAAGTCCTTAAAGGTAATCTTTTGTTGGTCATCTGAGCCAAATTTAAACCCAACAGGTATTTTTCCATTTGGTTTTTTGATAATTGACTTTCGTACAAAGTTTAAAGTATCCAAGTTCCAAGCATCTGTAATCTTTTCCAATTTCCCGAGCCTTGAGTTGGGTATGGTAATGTTCGATTTTTTCATCAAGAAGTTGCGAAACAAAACGGTTTCAACATTAAAATTGTCTTTGTAGACATTATAGTCGATCTCATTTGTCATACCCTCAGCCGTAAAATTCTTGATGTTAAAGCGGCTTGAATTGATACTCTCTACAGAGCCAAAGTCGGCGTCTTCAAGGTCAAGCTTTTTCTTCTCTTCTCTCGACACTGTGCGATAGAATGTCTCATCAACTTTGACTAGGTGGGTTGGATTAGCCCTAGGTAATGCTCGATAGATTAGTTTGCTTTTATAATCCGGGTGGTCTTCATGATCTATAAAGTTCATTACAATTGTGTTTTTTGCTTTGGAATCATATTGGAGGTTCATTTCTTCCATTTTCTGAAGGAGTCGTCCTCCAACCGTTTCAGGAAAAGTACCCTTTATCCTGTCAAGATCATGAGGGAATGAAAAGTCAACTCCGGTCCCTGGGATTTTAAGATCAACTTGGAATAGTGCCTCCTCCTTTCTTCTCTCCAACATTTCTTCATTGTCGACGTAGTTGGGTCTTTGAAATGGGCGACCTGCTCTTCTTTGATGGACGCTAAATCTATTACCCCTTGTGTCAATTAGGATGTTGTTGAGGATGGAGTGCTTGCCCTCAATGAGGTCCGAAATGAACTTTTTCTCAATTACCTTGAAGAAGTCATTAATCATGTCGAGTTTTTCAGCAGCAAGATCTTCATCTTCAAGCACAATAGCAGATGGATCCGATACACATGCGGGGTCTTTCTGTCTCAAAAGATCATCTAAGGCTTCCGCTAACAGACCCTCAGGTCCTTTTTGCATCATCTCAGCAACAGTACCTAGGTCTTTAAGTGCACGATCATTAGCTTTATCAATAAGCTCGTTGATCATCTCTACATCCATTCCATTGCTTGCATAGATTAATCTCCTATCCTCATTCCACTTCTCAAGCTCTGCTTGTGTTAAACAAATAGAATCAAAGATGGGACCTTCTGGTTGTTGAGTTGCTTGCTCTTTCAAGAATATTCTGAGTTCTGTTGGAATAAACCGTTGCATGACGCAAAAGGTTTGTTTAATGTCTTCTGGGTCGCCAAATACTGGTGCTAAGTCGGGGCATGTAGATTTTACCAATTGCGACATCCTTGTGATCACACCAGAATCCATGTTCGATGGAGTATTCGTCAATAATCCTATAACTTCCTGTTTCGACATCGTTGCGTTCATGGTTTGAAATAGGCAATCGTATGCCTCAACATTAGGAGCACCGAGTACGTCATTACCACCTTTACCAAGAGCGGAATTGAATGCATTCCTTTTTATCTGATCTAGATCGTTGTCGTCTGCGTCAGGACAGAAAGCATCTCGGAAGGCCTCATCTAACCCTTGGCTGTTTCCAGAAATCAATCCTGTGGCAAATTGACCAGTTGCATTGAGAGTCTTGCAGATGGCATCATCGATTGTCTTTATTAGTTTCAAAATCATCTTAACCATTATTTGAACCATTACGGTTTCAAGCTTTTCGATAAACTTATTGCGAATCATTTTCATGAAATCTTTTTTCCAAGGTATGAGCTTCTTGAAGTCATAGTCTCTCATTTTAGATGGGACACTCAGGCCAGTGTTCCCCTCGCCACAAGGGTCAAACGAAAGAGTGGATAGAAATGATTTTACTGGTGGATTGTTCAAACCCTGAAAGGAGCAGCCTACTTGATTGATATATCTCTGAACTAAAGCGCCACCTGGGAACCTATCTAAAGTACTCATGAGCTCATCAACTCCAACGACATCAAGCATGTTTTCAATGTACATATTTATTATTTGAGATTGAATGTCTCCAAGTGCTGTACCAAATGTTCCTTGTGCACTTTTTTGGGCTGCAATCAATTCTGCTTGCCTTTCTTCTGATAGGCTTGAGAAAGGCAGAGGTTTCCCATCTTCATCCAATGGGAATTCTCCTAAGTCTTCAGATAAGGCTTTAAGTTCTTCCTGGATTTTTATCAATCTTTGTTCTTGAAGTGCAATCGAACTTTTTTTAGATTGCACATCTCCTGCTGATGCTGTCGGTGTAGCTGTCGCTTTAGGTTCTTTTTCATCTAGAGTAATTGTTATAACTGATCCAATTACTAACTTTTTTTCATCCGGAATAGAGTTTTGTATCATAATCTCTCTCCATCGATGAAAATCTTTAAGATACTTAATAGATAGCTCGCCTAGAGTATCTCCTTTCTTTATCGTGTATTCTATCGTCTTGTTGACCTCTTCTTTAGCCAATGCAGCTGCATTGGCGGCTTTGGCTGCGGCGTCAGCATCTATAAATTCTTGATCGCTTGAGATGGCTGCGTTTGTAAGCGCAATGTCGCGATTTATCTTGTCCTGTTCCATCTTAAGGGCTTCAACTCGGCCATTCACACTTCTATCTTTGTTGTTTGTCCCGAGATAAACTAGGTATGGATTCGCTTTTTCTGTCGAGCCACCTACATAACCTTCTTCCCATGGCATTGGCATATTTGCCCATTTGTCTTTTGCCATCTTGCGCAATTCGAATTGCTTATTTGGTGGTAAGGCTTGGATGAAAAAACCCATCACGTCGACGTCCATAGCGTTCAATGCTGCTTCAACCATCTTTTTAAATGCAGCCTCTTGTGTGACACCGGAAAACAAACACTGGATAGCATTAATCGTTAGTGACTGTACATTACACAAAGTTAATCGATTAAGAAGCTTTTCGGGTTCACCATCCTCTAGAGTATCAGCCTTCGGAGAAGTAATCTTTCCTGTGTTCATGAATACTTCGAAATCAACCATTGTTGAAAGAATACCATTTTGATCCTTAAGTTCTTCGAGGGCAAGCTTCTTAGCTTCTTTCCAATAAGGATTTCCCTCTTTCTTACTTGCTTTCCTAGCTCTTCTGGCAGCATTTTTTCTCAGCTGCTTCTTTCCATTTCTAGACAATGACCCATCACCGAAGTCCGAATTGATCTGGTTGAATCTTGTTCTTACTTTTGTCAATTCCTTAGCAACTTTGGTTTTTTGCTTTTCTAGCTCTTCTAGTTGTTTTAAATAGCTTTTTATATCACTCTTTATGGCCTTACCTTCCTCTTTCTGTGCATCAGTCCGTTGACTGTCTTCTGGTTTGTTAAGCTCAAAATCCAATGCGTCGCTTTCTCTAGTTTCTAACAAGCCTGTTATTGCATCGTAACTGAGAGATAGTAATCTATCTTTTTCTTTTAAAGAATCTATTTCGGCATTTAGAGTATTCTTTTCCTTTTCAACTGCTTTATCTTCGTCTGCTTTGACCTCTTTTCGAGAATCTTTTTTAGCATCCAAACCGGGAGTTGGGTTTTTCTCAAAGTATTTTTTCTCAATTTCTGACTTCGCTGATAATTCTTGGCACGATTCTTTTGAATTAAACTCATAAGCTATCGACTCTACGAGAGACAAGGCTTCGTTCAAAATGTAATCCTTAAGCTCTCCTCCGAAATCTTGGATGTTGTCTGCGACGCATTCGCCCATAGTGTCCTTTACGGACTCTTCATTCAAGACGCCATAATCAACCACCAACAAGGGATAGGTAAACTTAACAAGAAAGTCCAACCATGGATACGACTCTCTTGCTTTTAGGGCAATATCTATCTCGTCTATTTTGGCAATGTAATTCATGACAGTTGGCTTGAGGCTATACTTCTTTGCAAACTTGCTATTTCGGCCACAGATGCGTTGATACTCACACCCTTCAATCTTGGCATCAATGCGCTTGATGCGATAAGGGTTCCCATCGTCGCCATCCATAAAGGTGATGCGAATCTTTTCTGCGTTTTTCACAACAACACTTGGAGTGTTTGATCTTAGATTCCATCTCTTTTTTCTTGGCTTGGTTGAGCTGTTTGCTTCCGCCTTTAGGTCGCTATAGAAGGCTTCTATCTTTGAAGAAAAAGAAGATGCATAATAATCTTTTCCATTGTCCTTGAATTTTAAAAAACCATCTTGTGTTTGATAGAAATGAGACTGGTATTTTGAGTAAACAGATAAAGACGCTTTCAATCGAAAAATTAGACCGAAGAATTTTTTTACATCAATCTCAACCTCTTTTTTTGTCGTCATTGCGCTCTCTTGGATCTCTTGTGCTGTTGGCGTGTCAGGCACTGCTTCTAAGATAAAAGCAGGAATGGAAACTAAAACTTTCAACATATTTTGCATTGGTTCAATATCAAAATCAATAACTCGTGCATAAAGCTCGAGTGCGAATGGGTTCTTTATTTCAACAGAGGTATTGTTCAGAACAAATTGATTAAACGACATGGGTTGTCCTGGTTCAAACGATGAAGCTCCGAATACTGTATTCGTAACAAGATCAGGGCAATCTTTCGCTTCAGATAAGGGGGCATCTTCCAACTTCATGAAAATGTCGTTGAAATTATCATACTCTTGCAACAACTCATTTGGAGTTCTTCCTGTAATAGCAGGGCCATCATAAGAAGCGCAGATGATTTGCTGAGCGATTAATTTATCTGTATCTTGCAACATCAATCTAATTGCAGGTTGCACAAAAGATCTAAAAAGATGATCCCTAGTTGGATACTTGCTTTTTCCGATTAGGTCCTGCATCTCCGAAGGTGTAAACCATTCGCCTTCATTATTGATTGTTACGCATATCCTATACTCACATGTTGCTTCATCTAGATAAGTCGTGTCCAACATCTGTTTCCAATCAGGAGCGATGAAGGATTTGTTGGGCGTACATGTGGGACAAAGCTTCTTAAGTGGCAATGGTTCTGGTGTAGCATCACAAACTTTTGGCTGGAATTGTTCGAAATTGTTTTCTGACATTTTATCTTCCTATAAAAACTGTATTACTTAAGATGTAATCTTCTTTTACACCTTTCAACTTGCCGCCCTCTATTCCCAAGAATTGCACATTGGTCTTAACTTTGTGAAACTCCTCAACTGCTCCTTCAAGATTTTGATTAAGAAACTCTGTCACACCCTGTCCTGCTTTGAGAGCAGCGGATGGTGAAGGTGTTGAGGGTCCGGCTCCAACGACGACATGAATGTGACGGCCTAGAGCCACTTTGTAGATCGACAAATTCTTCTCTAGCGTGTTGATTTTGGAAGCCATGGCATTAATGTAGCCATTAAGCTCTCCTAGGTATTTAATCAGATTCTCTCCTCGGACTGCAGCTTGATAGTCATCCTCGACAATTGATCCGAGCTCTATAATAGATCTGACATCTTTGTTTCCATTTGACAATCGCTCACCACCATCGAACTTTCCTAGGCCTGCTAAAATACGAACGCGCTCTCTTCCAATTATCAAAGTGTGATCCGATTTTATTCCTATTCCTGATTTTAAATTTGAAGAGACAGAAGTCAAAGGGTCAGAGTTTTCTGTTCCAAAATAGTGATTAACATTGCCTCGCTCTGTAAGGTAGATTCTAGCACCATCTGTCGCAAAGTTTGCTCTAGATTTTGTCACGTTGTCTGAAATCACCTCTTCCGATGATAATTGGCCTGCGACGATGTCAATAGCTTCACACTTGGTTCCACCAGCACCACCCAGTCCTGTCGCTCTAGATCCATAGTTGTCTTTTGTCAAAACTATTCTGGCGCCTGAGTGGAAAGATGCTAACTTATTGCCAGCGGAACCAATCGTTGTTTTCTTTCTAGAAATGATCCTTTCGCATCCTGCAACGGGGCCATAGATCGGCATTTTCTCATCATCATCAGTCAAGAATAGTCCGCTCCTAGGAGGCAAGTCTTCAACCTTTTCCTCAATGGCTTCTTCTATATTCTTTCTAGTGTTGTGGACCAAAGAGTTGTATGCTTCTTTGAAATTTACTCTAATTTTTTTCATGATTACTCGCCTGCTTTTGCACTCTTATTGATACTTAGATGAATGTGTTCATTACTAATGGTACCTTGCGTCTTCCTAATGTTCAAACCTTTGTTCGGATTTTCTGCTCTAACATCAGAATAATCCCACACACCTTCCCAATTGTAATTGTTTACGAAGCCATCACTCTTCATTGCAGCCAACACTTCCAACATATAGATGACATTTTGGTACGGTTGTCTAGTCGTATTTAGATCAAATGCTCCATGTTGCATGTGTGGAGAAACATAGGTCCCCTCAGCTTGTTGTCTTGCGAACTCTTTCTCCAATGCCTCTCTCAACTTCATAGGATCGCTCCAACTTTGATCCACAATGGCTTTTACCGGCTTATAAGACTTGCTTTTCTTGCTATATGTCCTACCGTACCATCCTCTAAAGTATTGCAAAGTATACTTTGCTGAACCGGCAATGAATCTAGTTCTTACCATAGCACTAGCTTGTGAATATGGACTTCTATACATTGAGTTCACTTTTATTGAATCTCCAGTATATGGTGTAGCCTCGAGCCTTTTTATGAATTCATCAATGAAAACTCGATAAAAAGGATATTGTTTTACTTGAGCTTCCATGTTAGTCTTGCTACTATAGATTACATTTATCTTTCCGCCGGATTGCCTTATCGCAGTCAAGACCGGCTTCTTCCTTCCCTTGGAAAACGCATCTCTTGCGCCACCAAATGCAGCATTTGGTGGCAATGCGGGGTTATCCTTATAGATAGAGCTACCACCTGATTCAGGGCTGATAAGGGAGACGGTGTTCTCACTTGTCTTATATGCCTTCCAAATGGAACCATTCACTAAAGCGCCGATATACTCACTCGTTGGATCCAAAGTGGCCATGAACATTTTAAGAATTTCTTTTCGGGCATCATTTGTAGATTGCATTTTTGATGGGTCGAGCGTATGATCATGATGACCAGCTAAGGATCTCGCCCTAACAACTATCGGGTGTTCTAAAGGCACCTCTTCCGTTGTCAAGTTACAATAGATAATTACACTAAAGGTGTTATTTAGTAAGGTCTGGTTTGCTTCTTTGAAGCCCCTTTCTTTGTCTGCGGCATTTCTATTTTTGGGAGTTAGTAAATTAGAGCTCATCTTTTGCATCTTCCGAGTTTTGTATTTGATCAAAGATTTGAGAATAATCCTTGTCTGTCAACTCATCAGACTTTTCATTTTTAGCCATTAGACCACAAAGTTTCACAAGTTGTTCGTTTGATCTTTGGAGTGTTTCAACATATTTTGCCAAAATTAGACCAAGATCCCTATGTTTCGAAGGATCCTGCGCCAAGTGTCGCATTGCATCATCCAGGAGCTCTCGAGTTGTTTCTCGGTCTTCGTCGATGTTCTTGATTGCTTGTTCTATATGTTTTTCGCTGCTCATAAAACTAATTAGTCCTTTGTTAGATTTCGCCGTTATCCCACTCTTCTCTAAAGTCTCTATATCTCTTTCTCATTTTATTGAGTTGTGAGACGATCTGCTTGGTTGACATCCCTGTCAACTCTCTAAGATATAGATAAATAGCTTTCTTATTAAAGATTTCGATATCTTCAGCAGAATCAAACAACATCATTACGGCATCATAAACCTTTTTTTCTTTCTCTTTCTGGAAGTCAACTTTCCAAGATGCCATTTCAACCTTTAGATTCGTCATCATTTCTTGGCGTATTTTTTTATCTTGGAAGGTTTCACCTTTGTCTACGAAGTGCATGTCAGGATCCAATTCAGCTATTGCTAGAGGAACTTCTCTTTCGAGTTTCTTCTTGTGCTTCTTGACCTTGTGAATAAACCAGTTCTTGGTAACAACAGAGAAGTAGGAGAATGCCTTCGAGCCCTTTGCAGGGTCGAACTTACCAAGGATTGTAGTCAAGTAAACCTTGCACTCATCTCGCAAGTCATCAATGTCAGGTAGACTTGTAAAGCGATAAGTGAAGACAATCTTGTCAACCATTTGTGAAAACACAGGTTGAATCAAGTCTCTATATAATTTTTCTTTCGTCTTAAAACATTCAATTGAGCAATAATTAACTATCGCGTCTTCGTGTACCTGCGTAAAGTACATGTTTTTCTTTTTCGTTCTCTTGCGTGGCATCTTCTTCTCCAGATTCTTCGTATTCGACCGGTTCTGATAGTGATGCAATATCACCATATTGTTCTTCAAGGATGACAGACAGGGATCCGGCGTGGTCCATCAGTGATTTCAGTGTTTCATCACCATAAAATGAGTCGAGCTCATAAACTGCTTTGATGTGGTTTTTAAATCCAACCACCAACTCCAGCAGGTCTTCAGAGTTGTCAGCTATTGTTAGCAATTCTCTAGATTGTTCTCGAGAGAACCAAATTAGAATTCCATTAACCGCTGCGGAAACAGAGAGTGCTATTCCCAACCATAAACTAATTGTCATCGGGCAACTCCACTCTTATCTTTCGTTCTTCCTTCAGAAGGGCTCTATTCTCTTCTATGGCACGCTTTACTTCATCGCCTACCTTACCACCCTTTGAGGCTTGCTTGCGAGCTACATGAGGCATTTGAGGCACTTTGTGAATGTTTCTTGATATACAAAAACCACACGTAAAATGTTCATCATTCATGCCATGAACGACGTCAAATACCTCTTCGCAGTCAGAACACTTGTAAGTGTATCTAGGCATCTTTGTCGACCTTGACGGTTGTTGGAACCTCAAACGTTGGAGGGTTCATGACAACTAGTTGACCAGAGTCATCAACTTGAACGTTAAATTCTCTTAAGACGGGAACAATGTCTGATTGTTCGATTAATGATTTTTGCAGAGCCATCATAATAGCTCCGACTGCTTGATTTGATAATTTGTGATCCATAACAATCTCCTATTTAAAAGTTATAATCTTATTATAGCACAGAGCTATGGGGTTTGTCAAGTCTTTTTTGATTTTTTTTGAAACTTGTCTGTAATAACGATTGTTAAAAATTCAAAAAATGAAGAAAAAACTAGTTTTAAGTTTAAGCTAGTTTTGCTGTTTTCATAAATAATTGGAACTTCAATGTAACTAAATCTCGGGCCATTCTTGAATTTGAAAAACTTATAACATGAATTTTCCATGACTTTAAGATTTTTGCAATTACGAATCGCCTCGTCGCAAGGAATGTTTAGTGCATTATATTTTATCTCAGTTTGTATTAAAAAACTTTTTGAAACAAAGTTTTCGAAATTGATCAATCCTACAACGTCTTTAGAAAAAGATTGGAATCCTGTTGTGCAATCACTGAGATTCAATCCAAGCAAGTAGTTAGACAATCTTGTACCAATCTTGCTTATCATCCTCCTTTTGAGAGAGGATTTATTTTTCCCCAAAGATCTACTACCTAGGATTATTTTGTGACCTTCATTAATTTTCTTCAGGAAAGTTTTTAGATCGTCGACTTTGTGACTGTCCACGTCCATCTCTATAATTTGATCATAATCACTTTTGAGAAACCACCTATAACCTTCTATATAACAACCTGCGAGGCCTCTATTATTTTCTATCTCAAGAGTCTTTATTCTTTCATTGTTCATAATATTGGAATCTAATATATCACTAGTTTCTTTGTTTGTGTATTCATCTACAACGAACATGACATCAAAACCTTTCAACGTCATTATTGAGTCAATGTGACTTTGTATCACATCCTCTTCTCTTCCGCAAGGAGTTATTACTAGTATTTTCACTTTTTACCCCAGAATTTTTTATTTTCAATGAGGATGTATGAATCCTCATTGAAGAAGTTCTCAATTTTTACTTTCGATGGTGCCAATGTGTCAGCAGAATGAAATTTCTGATTAGAGTTTAAACCTCTATCTTTAGGAAATCTTTGTAATGTTGGCTTGCCGATTACTTGATTAATGAAAAAATAGTCTTTGATATTATTGAAGACCGTGGCATGTCCTTGTTTTGGATACTCATCAGAAAATAAATTTATGGTAACAACTTCATTAAACTGCATAATGCTTTGAGGAAACATCAGCTCTGCTTTGAATGAATTTAGTTCTCCAGAAATCCACCAATTCACTTTATCATAAAAAGATTCATATGGCAAAATTTGCTTAACTATTTTTTGATTAAAAGCAATGCAACACTGATCATATCTTATTGGATGGTCAAACCTACTGTGACTTCTTAACTGCGAGCCGAAATCAAATCTTCCACCATTTCTATTTAGGTGCCAAAAATAGTCAGGAAAACCTATTCCGGGTTTTTGTTCTAAAAGCAATTTCTTGAAATCTTGTATTCCACACGTCTTGTCTTTCTTTAAAATTCTAGCATCATCATCTAAGAAGATGAAATACTCATATCTTTCATCATAAGCCTTTTCTAAAAGAAAGTTTCTCCCCTCGGTCCAGCCAGAATTTGGAAAGAAGAAATAATTTTCTTTGTCGATCTTCTCCTTAAAAGTCATGACAAACACATCTGTATCGTCAGTTCTCCATTTATCAAAGTAATCATAATCCTCTCTTGCTTGGATCATTACACAAAACTTTTTCATCGTAACTCCTTTAATTTCAAAAACTCATCGGCTGTTACTGATGTATAATCAACATTGCCATCAAGCATTTCTTTCTTAACGCACATGTGAGAGTATTGGGTGTAACTCTCATCGTTATGCCAAACGGTTGACGAATCATCAAATGACAGTTGATATCCATTTGAAATTAGATCTAAACTAAACTTAACATCCTCAGACATTCCACCTTCTTGATCTCCGCGAACTAAACAATTGTCATCCCACCTTACAGTCTCAAACACTTCACGACGTGCCATGATGAAGCCAGATGTTTGATAGAGGTTTTTATCGTATTGCGGATGATCATAACTAACCATCTTGTGTGGATTAAGAGTTGCACGGTCCCAATGTCGAGTTCCATCAGGATTCAGCAATCGATTACCAAGGACATCCCAATAAGTGTCTTCAGAGTGGCTCAGAGTGCTTTGTAGCCACCCTTTAGATAGTAGAATGTCATCATCTAGCCAAGCGATCACATCGTGTTGAGAGGCGTCTCCGGCAGCATTGCGAAGTGTTGCAACTTTACGTGTGTGAGCGGCATCATTTTGATCTACGAGAATTACTCCTTCGACGTCTGTGAAGCTATCAACATCCCCTGCTATGATAATCTCGTGAGGGAAGTCGCCAAGTTCTTTTTTGATCGAATTAATTGTTAATCGAGTCTTGTTGGGTTTCGCCCCATTTGTTGGAATGCAGAACGATATGGCTTCGATTGGTTTTGGAGTCTCCAAGCTTTGACCCATTATAGAGTCACAGAATCGCTTGTAAAGCCTTTGGGCGTCAAAGTGCTCCAACACCCTATCTTGAAGGTTAGAAGCGACCTCAAGGCAATCCTCGTAATTCTCAACGACATGTTTGAGACTAGTCTTGTAAGCATCTTTATCTGCATAGGCCCATTGAGAATCTCTCTGGATAACTCCATCCCACACCGCTTCTTGAGCAACTGGTTTAAGAGTATAATCGATTGCATTGAACAGATTCTCGCCATTCCACTGGAGAAAATCAAGTTGACCAGACCATGGAACTGCTACGATCGGAAGACCTGCTCTTGCAGCCTCGAAGAGTGGTAAACCAAAACCTTCACCATGTGCGATGTTAATAAGGCATCTAACCTTATCATGCTCATAGAGGCTCTTCATTTGCTCCTCAGAGAGGTCTCCGTGAAGCAGAGACACGGAACACTTGCGATTAGGAAAAGGCTCTAGAACAGCCGCTAAGGTCTCTTGGACTTTTCCTAGGTCTATTCTAGAAGCTCCTTTGTTATGAGTCTTTAGAACCAATCCAACTTCATCATTTTCAAATGTTTCAACAAACCACTGAATAGTGTTCTGGAAGTTCTTACGAGGGCCAAATTGAGAGACGACAAGGAAATTGAAATCGTGACGAGCGTTGAAGCCCGGAATTGACTCGCTCTCCTCTGGGTTTGGCGTGCATTCCCACACAACATCTACGGGAGTTTCTAACTTGTATTCTTGACCGTCATTCAATGGAATCTTAGTGTTTACGTAGGTATCCTTTGCGTGATTCGAAACAACGAGGATTTTATCCATTTCGTTTCCTTTCTGTAGCCATTGAGGTGATACCTTGGTGGTCTCAATTCCTGCTGTGTATCCAATGTTAATTGGGCACATCTTCTCAAACTCATTCGGGATTGTGATTTGTAATGACATGTCGGGAGCTAGCACTTTTTCACTCAATAAAAGTTGAGTCGTCTTGATTCGTTCATCCATCCATTGGCGCATTTCATTATCTTGCCAAATCCAGCCAGACTCGCCCCATGGAATTGGTTGGATATAGACGTCAAAAAGATCTGGTCGAGATCTCAATGCTCGAAGAGCAAATCGTGATTGTTCTCCATAGCCTGTGGCTGAGAGGATGGGTCCTCTTACAAAAATCTTTTTCATACGTTATCTCCGTCAATTTTTTTAAGTTGTAATCTACTGTAATGCATTTCTTGACCATCAACCATCACAAGAAAAAATAAAACATTTTGTCCATTTAAGATCGATGGGGACATTACTAGCCCGATCTTGCCATCAGAAGTGGAAACAAGGTCTCCACCGACAAGATCATTCATTTCTTTTAGAAACTCTGGGTGAACATCTGGTGTTGGACTTGGATCAACCATATCACCATTGCAATCGACAATCAACGGATTAACCATAGGATCGTTCATTGCATCACAATTCTTTATTTTCATGCTATCTCCTTAAAGGTAATTCCATTATAACCCTTTCGAGTTTCCCATGAGCCACATTCTTCATGAACCTTTAACATTGTGCTAACCCACTGGTCTTCAAAGTCTGCATGTGCATAGTTACTCTCAATGTGCTTACGACCGAGTCTTCCAAGTTCCCGTCGAAACTCATGACCACCACTATACATTTGATCAAGAGCGTTTTTGAATTGCTTAGATGAAATTCGATCTTCATAGATGTAAGGAACTTGCTGAGAGCCAATTATCGCTTGAGAGATGGGATATAGGGCGACACCAGCAGGGCCTTCAGGAGTCATGACTTGATCTTGCATTCCACCGGTCATTGTTGCAATAACTGGTGTTCCACATGTGAGAGACTCCAGCGTTGCTAAGCCGAAACCTTCTGCGTCTGCTATGTTCACTGTGACATCTGCTGCGTTATAGAATCCGTGCATCTGATTTGTTGGCAATTTTTTTGTTGAAAACATTACTTCTCGATTGTCAAGCTCGAGCCGTGCTGCAATCTGTTGTAGGTCTTGGCCATGTCCATCTTTCGGATTTGTATGCATAATAAGTTGCACTTTACCCGAGAGGTTACGTTCTTTCACCCATTCAGCAAACCACCACAGAACAGATCCGGATTGTTTACGTCGAGCGTTGCGATTGTTCCAAAATAGAATGAACTTGTCTTGGTCTTCAGGTGGTAAAAGTTTACTCCTCAAGTCCTTGCGGGCATCATCAGAGAGCGCGACAAAATCCTTTGGATCAACAGTATGAGGAATATAGTTACACGACACCGATGGTGCGACACCATTGACACACTCTTTTGTAACACGAGAAATGCAAGCAACATGATCTGTTGACTCATAGAACTTCTGATTGAAGAAGGGAAGTGGGTGGTTGTCCCAAACATGATAGTAAACTAATGGAACCAACGGGCGGATCTCATTCTCCATCTCCCATAACCATTCATAGAATCGCGGATCAGTCATAAACCAAATCATGTCTGGTTTTTCATTTCTGAGAATGGAGCGAATTTGTTCTGGTGAGCCATATCCATCGATTGGAATAACTTTAAAATCCTCATTCCACGGTTCGATCAAAATAGGCTTATAATCTCTATGTTTCAAAGCACCACCAAGAGACAAGATTTCAAACTTTCCACTTTTTAATAGGGCCTCGAAAACAAGCTTCGATTGGGTCCCAACACCCGAAGGAGACAGTGGGTGATCTCCAAGAGTTAACACTTTAATTTTTTTCATATCATTTCCTTTTATGGTTTTGGGGATATAAAAAAGACCCCATTCACTCACATATGATAACATAAGAGATTGGGGTTGTCAAGTGTTTTTTTATTTTTTTTATTTTATCTTGTGCAATGCTCCGTGTTATTGAATGAACACTTCGAGCATGAATTGCGATTCTTCACAACTACGCCTTTGTTGATTAAGGTGCAAGCATCTGTTAGAACTTTTGTTGCATTCGTCATTTTTATCGGCCCAGATGTTACTCGAAAGATCTCAACATTTTCCTTCTTTGCTGTTCGCTTTAAGAGTCCGAAATATGTCTCGACCATCTTTGGCTCAAGGTCATGTTTTTCGCAGAAGAACTTTTTATAGAGAGTCAACTGGTAAGTGGTCATTGGTTCGCTTTTACGTTTCATGTCCCAACCCCAAGAGCAAGACTTCCAATCGATGATGTGGAACTTTCCATCAGGTGTTTTGATGACGAGGTCGATGAAACCCTTGAGATAGCGTGTGAACTTAAGCTCTTGAATTGGCTCGTAGATGTCTTCTTCCGAAGAGTAGACCTCATAGCCCGGGAACATCTCTTGAAGAGCGGGAAAGACCTTGTGGAATATCTCACGGCTTTGTTCGCGCATGTCTACAATCATTTTGTTCTTTGGTTTCTCATCTAGATTTTTTAATTCCAACAAGAAAGCGGTATCAAAGTACTCTGCATAATCTTCGGGTTCAAGATTACCAAGAGCCGATTGTTCGCACACTGCGTGGATGGCTGATCCGAATGCTGTGTAAATGTTGCCCGTAAACCCTTTAAGTTTGTCTACGTATTGAAGTTTCCATTTGTATGGGCACTCTGTAAAGATTTTTAGTTCTGAATAAGAAATGTGTTGTTTTGACATATGTCCTCCGTGTATTTATAATGTAACACGGCGGAGATAACTTGTCAAGTTTTTTTATTAACTTTCGCGTTATTCTAGTTGTACAGTGGGGGAATTTTGGGTTCTTTGTTGGTATCGAGATTTCTTCAGAGCAAATGTGCGGAACATGGGCTCTAATGCATTTTTAGCAAGATTTACCGTTTTAATGATCATCCCGGCAACCTTCATCCACACAATTGCACCAGATGCTCCAAACGACGCTGCTTTTGTAAATAACTTACCAGCGATATTGGGGAATTCATTCATTATGAAATTCAGGGCTTTATCTAAAATGGACTTTTCGATGGTGTCTCCTAAGGACCTGGCTAAATCGATTCCAAATGATTCAAGCTTATCAAATAAATATGCTATTCCCAAGACAGAGCCGGTGACGGCAAAGGCATGCTTCCATGTAAATGGGGTTGAGAATAAAGAATTTACCTTTTTCAATATGTTTTCCAATGCACTTGCAAATGTTGGCATTTGGTGTTCCGTCATCCATTTGGATAATGCTTTTATTTTTTTATTATATCCTTTAATGATCCGGGTTCTTATACTTTGAATATATGCAGGTATGAGTTCTGGTGTTTTTACTACGGAATATAATGTATTGGCTAATTTTTTAAGATCTCCGGTGTACTTTTTTGGATCAAATCCGCTAAAAAAACCTTCGAGCAGCAAGTGTTCTTGAATGATGCTTTCTTTTGTTTCTGAATCTAGCGAATATGTATTGTTTTCATTAATTGGTAATTGTATCCCCAAGGCGTGAGTGATATAATTTCTATCTTCAAAAACGTGGTGATATTCCGTATATCTCTTCCAGTTTTCCATTATTAGTTTATGTTTCATCTTTCAGTTCCTTTATTAGTAGTGCGAGAGTCCTATATAAAACGGGGCACATTTGTTTTAAATCATTTGTTTCGCCAATAAATAGTTCCTCGAATCCTTTTGCCCAATACTCACTTATCGATGTACAAGCATAAGCAGAAGGAAAGATGCCAACACAAATCTGATTAAGTGCGTCATATCCGACATCCCGAAAAAGGAAGTCGTCAATGGCCCGGTCATACTCAACATCAATATCAAAATCAGCGGGGACTTTATACTTCTGCGAGAGCAGATTGGACAAGGCTCTTTTTTTTGCGAGGAACTCTCTTTGTAGTTGTCCTGATTCATAAATAAACTCTTGGTTATTTTGTTCAACAGCGTGGGAGATTTCATGAATGATGTCTTCAATCATGTCCATCTCCTCTTCTTGTTCGTTTGTCACATAGATTGCGTCGTTTTCATAAAAAGCATTGATTTCTCTCTCTTCCATTTCCGGAAACTTGCCGACATAAATTATCTCTATGTTTTGAGTAAGATAGAATGGGACTCGTGCCGCAATGTAGTTCAGAACGAACTCGAGATTTACCTCTTGGGGCAAAGCATCTTTAATGATAACAGATACTCCATTTAAACTAAAATGATCTCTCATTCTTCTCGACCTCTTCATTGATTCGTGAATCCACATGACAACTCCTTTTCTCTTATTATAGCATATAAGCTATAAAATGTCAAAGAAGTTTTGAAGCTTCTGTCGCTAATTTCGATCTTTCACCTTTCTTAAAAGTGATGTGACCAGATAGTGGAGACTCTTTGAACTTCTCAATCGCATAAGTCAAACCGTTAGATGTTTCGTTAGTGTAGATGTTATCGATCTGTTCGATGTCTCCAGTGAGAACAATCTTCGTGTTTTCTCCAATGCGGGTAATGATAGTCTTTACTTCATGAGCTGTGAGATTTTGTGCTTCGTCAATAATGACGTAAGCATTTGAAATGGAGCGGCCACGAATATAAGTGATAGCATCAATCTCAATTACGCCTTTCTCAAGATAGAGATCAAGCATTGTTCGATCAGATCCCATGATGTATTGCATGTTGTCAAAGATAGGCTTCATCCAAGGAGCCATCTTCTCTTCCATTGTTCCCGGAAGAAAGCCAATGTCTTTACCCAATGGTTGAACCGGTCTCGAAATGATGATGCGGTTGTAACGTCCCTTCTCAAGCCCTAGGACTTGTTCTAAGCCCGCAGCCATTGCCATGAGGGTCTTACCACTACCGGCACGTCCAATCATGCTTACGAAGGGAATGTTGTCGTTCATGAGCAAGTCTAAGCCACACTTCTGTTCTTTGTTTCTCGGCTTGATTCCCCAAGAGAATGTGTCGTCTCTTCGAGCAATTGGTTTGATTGGATTGTTCCAATCGATGAAGCGAGCAATAGCTGTTTTCTTTTCGTTCTCAACGGACACTAACATAACGTATTGGTTCGTGTATAGAATAATTCCTTGTTCCAATGCATCCTCTTCATAAAGCCAGACATCTTGATTGTCGTAGAATTCTTCAACCATAAAGTCGTCAACAAGAAATCTTGTAAACCCCTGATAGATCACATCGCGAGATGCAACCACTTGAGATGAGACATAGTCTTCAGTTAACAACCCAAGAGCATCTGCGATAACTCGCATGTTAACATCTTGAGAAACAACGATTGTCTTTCTCTTTGGATTCTCAGCCTTGATGGCCATTGCAGCAGCCAAGATTAAGTTGTCCGAGGACTTATGAGAGAGACCCTTTGGGAGCTCCTCTAGTGCGTTCTCCTCCGCTTTAACAAAGCGAAGCACTCCTAACCCCTTACCAAGTCTAACACCCTTCGAGAGGCTTCCAGAGACCCTTAAAGCGTCAAATCGTCTAATAGCTTGACGTGCATGAAACCCCACGGAGTCTTGGCGGGTCTTATGTTTGTCTAATTCCTCCAAGACCTTGATTGGTACAAACAGGTCATTATTTTCGAACTTCTCGAAACACTCGCTATCCGAAAGGAAAACGTTTGTATCGATGATTAGATTTTTTTTTGCCATGATGGCTCCTTAGTGGTTGTAGTGCTCGTTGAGCATTTTTTCAATAATTGGTCTGAGTGATTCTTCTAGGGTTGGCGTGAATGATTCACTCTCAGGTGTGGCTGCACTTGAATTAGGTTCTGATGGAGACTCCGACAAGTCAAAGTCATCCAAATCCGGCGGTAATGACTCGAGTGTCTTAGTCACAACACTTTCAATTACTTTTTTGAACTGTGAGTTGAATTTTTCATAATTCACAGTGGCGGCATCCTTGTCCATAAATCCATTCATTACTTCTTGCGCAATGGCTTTCAGTCTATCGGTGAAATACTTTCTTTTAGCGAAACCTAGATATGTTTGAATTGCATTGTCCATGAAGCCAGAATTCAACTTTGATTCATCTCCCATATTATCGAGGACTGATTTCATGCCCTTTGAAAACATTTGGGCAAACAGTTCAGCTTCTTTGAATTGAGATTCTCCAATCAAACTCTCAGCATCTGAACCTTTACCATCATTCCGATAGTGAGCCTCTACGGATAAGTAGATAGATGCTATTATGAGATCAACCAAGTTCTTGTTTTGTGTTGGATTATTCGATATTATTGCGAAATTTTTCATCAAAGATTTTTGTTCTTCTGGGAAATCTTCCCGAATGGTTTTTAGAGCATCAGCAAACTTGTCATCAAGCCTATTGTCTTGCGAATCTAGTTCCGCTTCCTTTCTTTTCTTTTTGCTATAATCCTTCATAAAGTTTACAAAGATATCTTTGAGTTTTGTCAAAAGACCATCATAGCTGTTCAATAGATCGTATGATTCTTCGTCTTCGTTTCCAAAATTAGCATTATCGGCTATTTTCTGAATTCCAGCATCACCTTGCGTCTCTTGTTCACTTAGTTCTGTTGGGATTTTAAAGCCTTTGGCGCCTGTATCATCCATCCATTTCTTAATTAGGAATTTCACATAAGCTTTTGATGCTGTTAGGATTTCGCCTTCATCTTGACTATCAGGTGCTACTTCCTTAATCGCTGCCTGTATTTGCTTGATTAGCTCTGAGGTTGGAGCGCTTTCATCGGCATTTCCTAGTTTCGGTGACGGAGTCTTAGCGTCTGGTATTTCTTCCAACACCTTGAATAGTTCGGTTGACAAATCTGGATTTGAAATTGCAAATGTAAAAAACTTAACTAAATTGTCTGTGTGGTTTGTCATCAGCTTATCTATTGCTTTAGCCATCTCTTTGTTTTGCTGACTTACAGCCTTATAAGCTTTTCTGAATGCTTGGCGAGTTCCTCTTCCGTCTTGGAATTTTACACCAGCAGAATTCATTGCTCCATAAAAAGAATTTCTTCCTTCTTTACTTTCAGAAACCATAACCTCATTGTCTAGTAAGTATTTTACATAAACTGCTAGTGCTTCTTGCTCATCTTTTTCCAAGGTGTTAAGCCACATTGCTGCTTGAGAAGCACTTTGTATTGCAGTGTTTTTCCACTCATCTGACTTTGAAGACAGGTCGATTGTTTGGATTATTGGCTCAAAAACAGGAAGTGGGGTTTGCAATTGTCGAAGTCTCTTCTTAGTCTCATCGCTTAGCCATCCAAACATTTGCTTGAGTTTGTCAATACCTTGTGCCACGAGTCCTTGTTCTGCGGTATCCGCTCCGGGATCTCTTTCATCAGATGTTTTTGGATCATCGGTCATTGCTTGATTCTCTTTTCTTTGTGCTAAAAGTTTTTCCACTCTTTGCTCCAAGTCAGGTGGCAATTGGCTTTTGACATCAAAGAAGTTTTGCATAGTCAGAGACAGTTGACCTAAGTCATTTATAACAGATATCAGAGTTGTGGGATCGAGAGTCTCTCCTTTCGCCAAAGTTATCACCTTTCTCATCGTTTTGATAAAATCTTTGAGTATTCCGCCGACAGCATCCAATGCATCATCGATGGTTTGAGGGCGACCTTTTGTAGAGACAAAAGAAGGAAACATGGATAAGAAATCTTCTTTTTTAGCTATTTCTAGAATTTGTTTTGCATTGGTCATAGCATCGCCTTTGTCATTAGACTCTAGAGAGTCGGACAATGCGGTTGTATAAATTTTCGACATCAGATTGTAGTTGGTTCTAACGATGCTTATTTTTTGGTCACGATCAACTTCTTCATTTAAACCTGTCTTACTTAAAATCTCGAAGACTTCACGTATTATAGATTCTTGTTGAGATTCGACATCACTGGTATCATTCGGAGCAGTAGATGTATCGAGTTCATCTGTTTGCATTTCGTTTTGCTTTGATCTTTCAATGATGCACATTTCAATCACAACCTTTATATCGACCTGTAATCGCTGCATAAAACTCATCAAAGACTTCTTCAATGCTGATCCATCCAACTTAGGGTTCATAGAGGAGCGTGTCATGTTGTCTTTGTATGATACTATCAGTGCTCTCAAAGACTTTAGCGCTCTCATTAGCGAAACTAGTCTGGTTTTTAATTGTATTTTTTCTTCTTTTTTTGCAAAAAAACCTTCATTCAAAACAGACTCTTGCAATGTACCAGCTGTTGTCTGATCAATTTTATCTGTTATTGCCGCCTTTTCACCGGTTGAATTATCATCTACGACTCCTTGGGAAATCTTATACAAAGTCCCTATCATGTTTGATAACATTGCTGATTGATGCTTTAATAGAAATTGATCCATAAAACCATCAGTTGATTCAACTGAAAAGAACTTATCTAAGATTGATTTATATCCCTTATAGGCTTCTTCTAGTTTTAGATCCGGTTGTTCTGCGTCTTGTTCTGCGTCAGAGGCACCTTGTTGTGATGCTTGCTCCACTGTTGGTTCGACTTCTCCGGCTTCAGGGATTTCACCAAATGCTTTCTTTGCGAGATCCATGACGTTGATGCTTTTAATGTTTCCGTTGTCAGAGGTCTTGAACAGTTCTTGCATCTTTTGGATTTCATCTCGAAGATTTGTTGCATTCTCAACAGACATGGCGGGCTTAGTTTCGCCGGCTTTTTGGTCATCAACAGGTTCTTCCTCTTCTTCTTCTGCAAGATAGATTCCAGATAGAGACTCTTGGAGTGCTTCGCCCGATTCGGGAACGGGAATGTCGTTATTTTGTGAGTCGGGATTGCCTTGGTCTATTATCCCGCCTGAGTCATTAGAAACGGCATCGAATGCTGCATTTATTGATAGCATCAAAAGCTGCGAGAAAGGCTCATTTGCTAGCAAAGTTGGAAATTGATCAACGCTGGAGCCTAGCTCCTTAAGGACCATCTCAATTGTGGCTTGGTCAGTATTGGTAGACTCTGGGCCTGTACCTGAATCTCCACCGCTTTGTTCGTCGCTAGAATCTGAATTGATGGCTGCTTCCAAGGCCTGATTGCCTTCATCTGCATCCTCGATGGTTTGTTGCAAGTCTTCTTTTGCTTCTTGGGTTGCTGCTTCGTCGTTGGCTTGTTTGGCATCTGCCAAGGTCTCGACTTTTTCTTTGAAATCTTCGACCTTTTCGCCCATATAATTCTTAGCATTTTCCTTCCAAGGCTCAAAGGCGGGGAGGCCATCTTTTTTCTCTTCGATCGAAGGGTGAAGTTTTATCAAGTCTGAATCGCTCCAGTCATCGGCTTTGTCGTAAATCCCTAATCTTCTTTCGGCTTCGGCGACAACTGCTTCGAAGTTACCCTCGCTTTTTCTAATAACTCCTCTAAACGGTCCGCCGTAATCTACGTTTGATTTATCTGACATTTTCTTTTTCTCCAATTTGTTTGTTAATTCTTCGACGTTTGCCTCTTTTTGAGGATCTTCTTCGATCTCGCTTTTCAATTCTTCTTTTGCTGCTTCAACATCTGCCGGTTCCATGTCTTCCACTTCAACTGGGACTTTATTCTTAATAGCCTCTACAGCAGCTGCGGTACCTTCTTCTGTTGCTGGTTGTTCGTTATCAGCAGGAAGTTCCATTTGTTGATCAGGTTCGAAGACCTTAAGGATGTTCTCAACATGCTGTTGGTTATCAAACATTTCCAAATAACTTTTAAAAGATCCCAAAATTCTTTCGATTGTAGGGTTTGGGCTTTTACTTTTTAGATTTTTGATAAATTGCTTCTTGTCCTCTTCAGGAATCGCATCTTTCATTCCGATGATTTGATCGTCATAATCATCTCTTGTGACCTCAGGACTAGACGAATTATCTATCTTAAGGCCACTCCCTGCTGGATTGTCTGATCCATCATCTTCAATCTCAATATCCGAAAGATCGAGTTCATCATTTGCTGCAGTGGCAGCATCTTTAGAACCCTTTAGTGCTGCCATGATTGCAGCATCAAGATCGGAGAATTTTTCAGCGAACTCGTCGTCACCTGCTGCTTTTACAGCATCTGCTTCTTTTTCAATTTCTGGTTTAGAATCTGCTACAGACTTGACAAATGCTTTGTCATCTTCTATTGAATCTGTCTTTTCGACTTTAACACCCATCTTCTCAAGCTTTTCGATGTACTCATCTATGGCTTCTTTATATTCTTTTTTGTCTAGAGGCATTTCATCCGGATCTGATAATAAGGATTTTAAAAAATCTATTTCAGATTTCATCGATTGGATTAATTTTTTCTTTGCAGAATCCTCTTCGGAGTCATTCGTTGATCCGCCTTCAATTCTTCCTTTTGCGACTTTTAGTGCCTTGATCAAGCCTTTGTGTTTAGGATTTCTAGGATCGACTTCAACTCCCAATTCTTCTAATTCTTTCATAGTCGTTGCAGCTTCGATTTCGATTCTAAGACAATTAATGTCATCTTTTTCGCAATTAATTGGTTCTAGATCACTATCTTCTACGGCATCCAATGTAGCTCTGGCTTGATTGTCCGCTTTTGATACACGACCTTCACCCTCTTCATCTTCGTCTTCTCGCATGATCTCTTCGGCGACGATCTTGTTTATTGTTGACGCGTCAAACTCTCGAGACTCGTAAAGAGCTTTAATCTCGGGATGCTTGATTAGTAGTTTTGCTAATTGTTTTTTGTTCATTAGTTTTCTGCCTTTAGAATTGTTTCAACTGCTTTTTTAATCTTATTCAATAAAGCAAGACTACTCCCTTCTCTAGGTAGCAACGAGACTATGTCCTGAATCAGAGTAGACGCCACCGTAGTCTCTGGGCCCTTAGAGTCTCTTCTTATATCAGGATCTTTTTGAAATGCCTTTCCGGTATCTACCAAACTCTTTCCAAGATCAGCAGC